>OGOF01000007.1_pt1 | contig 156771 bp, 125 predicted proteins | sample 1552621 | NCBI WGS metagenome assembly OGOF01 (sample SAMEA2580156, study PRJEB22360) | human gut metagenome | biome: human gut; feature: human-associated habitat; material: faeces | place: Denmark | collected 2008/2010
TCATAAAAAATGCACTCCAAAAGTTTTGTGTCCAACTTTTGGGGTGCACTTCACCCTAAGGGAAAGAAAGACGGGGGCATAATTATAATTGTTCAGTAGTAGAAGTTGTTTCGTAAATACAATAGTCCGTTAGTTTTCACAAAAGAAATCAAAAATAAGTTTTGACAGCAAATTCAAATTGTTCTATGAATATCTTCTTGAAAGCGGCAATGTTATTCTGTTCATAGAATATCAGCATGGCTTTTTTGTAGTCTATGGAATCAACCGTTCTGAATGAGATTGGGCAATAACCATTAGCTATCAGTATGGCATTGCTTGTGATACGGGCAGTACGTTTGTTTCCATCCGAAAATGCCTGAATATAAGAAAGGAGAACCAGTGCAAGTAATGACTTCTCAAAGATATTGTCTTTGCCATTGATAAGTTTACAGGAATCTTCCAATGCCTCACGAATCTGGAACTCGTTATCAAGGGGACGATAGTTCGTACCTGTGATACCCACACGTCGGCATCGTATGTTTCTTTCCACACCTAAGTCCTTGGTCAGTAAAGAATGGATGTCCTCTATGCGGTGGACGGATATTTCCTTAAGCTAGTCGGGCACATTGAGAACAAAATCAAGCGCATCTTTGTGATTGAGCAGCATGATAGCTTCTTCCCTTGTCTTACCAGTAGCTTCCTGTCTTTCTTTCAGCAGGCGCTCCGTTTCTAGCAGGGAATAAGTATTGCCCTCGATTTGTGAAGATTTCCACGACAGGTCAACTCCCAGTCTTTCCATCTCCTTTTTGTAATCTGTTTCAGAAAGTTCTTCAAGGTGGGTTCTGAAAGTGGACTGAGCTTTATCCAAACGTTTACATTCCTCTTCTGTGAAAAGTGAAACCTTTGGCAGAATCTGTTTTATGAGTTCGAAATTGAAATTTTCCTGCACAGTACGATCATCCATTTCATTCTTGAAATAGGTATCAATATCCAAAGGCATCGTTACCTGAGCTTGTGGAGTAAGCGAGTATTTGGTAGCAGGTCCTTTTCCATACACTTCTATAAGACCTTTGCTGACAGCATCAGCCAAGAGTCTTTTCATGGTGCTGTCGCTTGGTGCATTTACCAGCATGGAAGCTATCGCTCCTCTATTTGATAGCGGATGATAGTGCAATACCTGTAGGATTTCTGTTTCGATAGTCATAACATTCCTTTCACTAAATCGGCTCAAAAGTACTAATTTTCCTTCAACTATCGGCTCAAATTGAGCCGATAGTCGTATCTTTACCGCAATATTTGAGCCGATTTGCAATATTTTCCCAATACCCAATGCGTAGGAACACGATCCTAGCTCTCTCACACATGGTCATAAACTCCGCTCTCGAATAGAGTAAGACTTTGGGGCGAAGGAAAAGTTCAGCTAAAGAACACAAAAAAAGGTGCATCAAAATGACACACCCTCCTCGTAACAAAAATAAAATCTTTATGATTAGCCTTTACTTAGGCCTACACATTGAAACGAATTTAGCTCATGAAAGCTGTTAAAATCAACGCTCAATCAAGCCCCTTATACCTCCAACAATATACTCAATATCCCGATCCGTCACATACGGGCCGGAAGGCAAGCACAACCCGACCTTAAACAAAGATTCGCTCACCCCATTCACGTAAGCCGGACAATCCTTATAGACAGGTTGCTTATGCATCGGTTTCCACAAAGGACGGGATTCTATACCCATCGCATCAAGTCCCACACGCATCGCCTCGACATTGGCATTCGGCTCGCAATCCGTATGTGCGTTAACCGCTACGTGAGTCACACCGCCCGCACCACCAACAGCTCCTTGTACCGTCGCTTGATAAGCATCCTCCTGCCCTTTCACCCTCAATAAAGGATCCAAGACAATCGTATTCAACCAATAATTACTATCAAAACGACCAGAAGGATTCTCATGCAAGGTGATCCCTCTCACATCCTTCAACAGCTCCCGATATAAATCACACGTATGCTTATGATGAGCCACATGAGCGTCTGCCACCGTCATCTGACCACGCCCGATACCCGCGCAAATATTCGACATCCGATAATTATATCCGATCCGCTCATGCTGGTAATACGGATAAGCCTCCCGAGCCTGCGTAGCGTAGAACATGATCTCCTGCTTAGCCTCCCCGTCCGGACAAATCAACGCACCCCCGCCACTGGTCGTAATCATCTTATTCCCATTGAACGACAGCACCCCATATTTTCCAAACGTACCCAACATACGTCCATCATAACGAGAGCCAAAACCCTCCGCCGCATCCTCAATGACCGGAATCCCATATCGATCAGCGACCGCCATAATCTCATCCACCTTATAAGGCATCCCATATAAGGCAACGGGAACAATCGCTTTCGGTGTTTTCCCCGTCTTCTCGATACGATCTTTAATAGCCTCTTCCAATAACACAGGATCCATATTCCAAGTATCCACCTCCGAATCCACGAATACAGGCGTAGCCCCCAAATAAGTGATCGGATGCGAGGAAGCACAGAAAGTAAAGCTCTGTACCAACACCTCATCCCCCGGTTTCACGCCACAGGCGAGCAACGCCAGATGTACCGCAGCCGTACCGGCAGACAGAGCCACCACATGTTTACCTTCACCCACGAATTCCTCCAGATCTTTCTCAAATCCATTCACGTTCGGACCTAAAGGCACGACCCAGTTCGTATCAAAGGCTTCTTTGATATACATTTGTTCTTTGCCACTCATGTGAGCAAGGCAAAGGTAAATTCGTTTATTCATTATTATTGTGATTTTAGAAAATACTTCGGATCAGCATAAAAGCCTCAGCTCTTTCTACGCTAATTGTAGCACCTCTATATTTCGCCAAAGCTTCCAAAGCCTCTAAAGAACGAGAACTAGGGAACCGCCTTAGTTGAGATTGATAACACTCCATCGCTCTCAATTTCATTTTTATTCCATCTTGACTACAAGGAATGAATACCGTGGGAATAAAAGCATCATCCGCATAAGGAGCAGCCCATTCCGTTTCAGATAACGTTTCATAGGTATAAACTCGCTTAACCGTATAATCTCCAACAGGACGACAAGCGACTAATACACTGTCAAAGACCATCCGATGATCTTTATGTATATCTCCTCTATGGGGAATAAACACTGTATCTATTTGATTTTCGGATATACATTTTGAAACTTCACGAGACATGATATAACCTGGATATTGATCTAATGCAGGAGCCGGAAAATCAAAGAAAAAGGTCTGTTTTACACCTAGTAAACGATGAGCTTCCAGTGCCTCTGTTCTAACACGCTGAATACCTTTTTCGGGAAAAATATTTGGATCTGATTTACTGGCATTTGTCATAATCAGCACATACACATTATGACCTTCTTGTATCATCTTATAAATAGTTGCCCCACAGCCCAATATTTCATCATCCGCATGAGGTGCTACAACCAATATATTCTTAAACACGACTACTTAGTTAAATATTTGTTAATAATATTATAAACATATTCAATCTCATTCTTCCCATAACGCTGATCAATCGGTATAGGGATCATATAAGAGGATAGATAATACTCAAAAGATGTAGAATCAGTTTCCTTAAGCAAATAATTCCACCAACGTCCGGTATAAATCTTCTCTTTACTTAAAAGATCCACCATATCAGATTTCTCTACAACTAATGGATAAACAAATGGAACACAATTATCATCAAAATATATATGAGGATTGATTTTATTCATAGAAGAATATAAATCAGATGCTAAATTAAAATTCTCAAATCTTTTATTTTTAATATAATCATAAGGAGCATTTTTAAGTATAGCACGAGAAAGAATAGACATTCTAGAAATATTAGACATATCTATACGCTTCTCATTTAATTGTCTATATTGATAAGCAGAATTGCAACCCACTTCTATTCTTTGTAATAAGAAGCCTGCTGTCTCAGAAGATAAATCTTGATCATATTCATCACTAAACCTTACAGCATCTGGGCCTACCACATAACAGCCATCGGGAACGCCTACAAACTTTCTGGGAGAATAGACATTATAGACTCCATTTATAGGTTTTGCGAATAGAGATTGGGCATTGTCTATGATAACATTTTTATACCCCTCGATCAATGATAACATGTGCTCTATAGACATAAGGCCAAAATAATTCACAAACACTATTGCGGTATCATCATCTTGAGAAATATCAAGAGGCATAAAATCCTTATCTATATGATAATAATCAACTTTAAAACCTTTTCCAAGAAGAAAATCACGAACCGTAAAGCACTCATAATAAGGCAAAAGGACTTTATTTACATTTAGAAGTCTACAACAATGATAAATACCAGCTCTATTAAGATTTAACCTACAAACTTCAGAGCCATCAAACAACTCACCAGTATCACGTAAGTCTAATTCCAAAAAACTACCTATTTCCATTTATAGTATCAACCTTATCAACTACATACTCAAAATCAAATCCACAATTAAAAATATAATCAAGAACAGACATATTCTCTATAAAATCACCCCATAACTGAGGATACTCAATAGGAGAATAATCCATATACTCTAATTTTAATCCTCTTTCATTAAAATGGGATTCATCTTGATACACTCTAGCACCATTGCCCGAAATATATGCAGTAGCTCCAACTTCCAATGACAAATCAATTACACGTTCCTCTTTTTTAGCATGAGAAAGCAATTCAGAGGATCTAAATATTTTAGGTTTAATACCAAATTGATTGGAGATAAATGTATTTAATGCTATATTCAAATCTGCCACATTGGAATAATCATTTAGATATACCTCTTTTAAAGATGGATAAATATCAGAAAAGAAAGGAGCTTTCTTATAATTCATCTCTATTGTCTTAAGATGCCTTTCCTTCCATTTCAATTCATCTTTCGGTCTCACATGATTAATAGGATCACCAAATTTCATTTCTACGGGAAACTTTACACGCAAGACACCTTGAGGAGTCTTGATCTTATTAAAATTGTGAGCCGCCTCATTCGAGAACTGAGCATCATCCAAGTATATAAACAAATCAGATTTATACATCTTGTAAAAGAATCCCAAATATGGAATATAATCAGGTTGATGTATTGCTACTTTCATAAGCATTATTTTTTTCTGTTCTTTCTTCAGATAAAGACTTTCTTACATATTCGCCATAATTATCATTTTTCCTATGGATTAAAAGTCTAAACGTTCTAAACAATATTTTTAAATCAATAAAGAAGGAGCAATCTTCACCATACTCCGCTTCCCACTGTAGTTGTTCATTCCAAGTTGGAGTAGGATTATCCTTTAAAACTTCAGGAGGTAACAAACCTCCTCTCACTTTAAATCTTTTTTTCTCATAATCAGAAAAATATATATTGTATTTAGAAGGCATTGGTCTTGGCCCTATGATAGCCATGTCTCCTTTCAAAATGTTTAATAACTCTGGTAACTCATCTAAACTGGTATTTCGTAACCAACTGCCAAAAGAAGTTTTTCTCAGTTCATCCGGCAATAGATTCCCATCTGAATCAGTTTTATTAGTCATTGTCCTAAATTTCAATAAACTAAAAGAACGTCCATTCAAAGTTGAACGCTCTTGTATAAAGAAAATTGGAGATCCTAATTTAAACCGAATCACTACTATTAGAACTAAATATATGGGAATCAAAGATACAATGCCAAACAATGATAAAACAAAATCTATTATCCTTTTTATATATCTATACATCATACTACTATATATAAAAACATACTCAGATTATTTTTTTTCACTTTCCTTACTTTTCACCAAAGTTCCAAAATTAACAATCTGGCTTTTCTCACTTATCTCTATTCCTGTCCTAATAATTCGAGCTGGATTTCCCGCAATAAGACAATGACTAGGAAAACTTTTCGTAACTACACTACCAGCTCCCACAAACACATGATCCCCTAATGTTACGCCTGGAGTAATTATTGCTCTTCCACCAATGACACATCTCTTTCCTATATATGTATCAACTTTATTTTTACCCCTAAAATAATCATGAGCCAATAACATAACCCCAACCGACACCCTTGTCTCATCTCCAATATGAATACCCCTAGGATTTACTTTGTCCATATCTATCCTCTGAGAAATAGAGACGCCTTTTCCTATATCAACTTTTTTGACATATTTCAAATAATTGGTATATATACCACGAACTACCTTACTAACTCTTTGCCGAAATGTTTTCTTTTCCATATAACTTTAATATTAAATTATCACCTATCAACTTAATCTTAAATGCTTACTAGCGTTGACACAATCATAGGTTTCGTATTCATCCACATCGTCCCCCAACTCAATCCCAGTCCAAACGAAGACATTAATAGAGTCGTTTCTTTAGTCCTAAGTTGATCTGCGATCCTTGTTACCATCAATGACGGAATCGAAGCACCTCCTAAGTTTCCAAACTCTTCCAAATTGTAAGGCACTTTCTCTTTGGGTAACTTCAATTTCTTCACGATACGATCCACGATCATCTTATTTGCTTGATGAATCAAGAAATAATCTATATCTGTATCACGATTGATATTATAATCCGCCAAGAACGTCTCGATCGACTTGGGAGGACGGGATATGGCAAATGAGAAAACATTCATACCGTTTATCAACGTATGAATAGGCGCACGCACAATACCATTACCAAAATCCTCATATTCAAAAGAGGCAGGAGTAGCCGGATGGCGAAAACCACCATGAGGGGTCATCAAGGCCTCATATCCTTTTCCGTATGTATGGAAGTCTACTACAATATCGTTGGCGGTCTCATCATATTCCAATGCTATCGCCGTACCACAATCTCCAAATAAAGGTACACGGCTTTTGTCTCTCATGGACCCCATTCGCAAGGCCGTATCCCCTATAAGTAGTAACGCACGTTTCACATTACCCACTGTCAACAGATTACCGGCAACCGTTATGGCATACATACAACCACAGCATCCCATGGGTATATCCATACAGAAACAATTTTCCGACAAACCAAGCCTATCCTGCAACACACAAGAGGTCGGGGGAGTACGATAATCGCCTGTAACAGACTCGAACAACAATACATCAATACTATCTTTCTCCCACCCTAACTCTACAAGCAGTTTTTCAGCGGCAACCTGACACATATCCGAAGCGCACATGGTATCCGGGGCTATATGCCTACGTGTTATACCAACCGTATTGTCGAACACATCCGCTTCCTCTTGAGAAAGAAGTCCTAATTCAGAAGTTGTTACCACATTCTTAGGAACAGCCATAGCCACTCCTTTCATACCAACATTCTTAATTTCCCATCTTGCCATAAGTCCAACCGTTAAAGCTCAACATCGTACTTCTTCAAGATCTCACGTCCTTTACCATATGAAGTAAATTCCATGATATCTTCTGGGTCAAACATAATATCAAAAGACTCTTCCAACAAAGCGATTATATTTAATTGATGAACAGAATCCCACGTATCCACGCTCTCTCTTGAAAAGCCATCATTCAACACTGCGATTTCTACACCAAACACTTCCACAAAAGTGTCATTATACTTCTCTATATTTGTCATTGCTATTTACTTTTATGAATTTAACTTACTATACAATATCTTTCCGGCTTCATTCTTGGGAATTTCATCAATCACTTTTATCTCAAATGCTGAAGCGACCAATTTGGTTTTTTCTACCAACACCTCTTTTACTGCCGTAGCATATTGCTCGTCGGTCAAGTAAACGGTCATCTTCTCGTCCGTACCCACGCAAGCACATTCTATCGGATATTTCCCTTTGATTATCTGCTCGCACTCATCCAATCCGATGCGCATACCGAACAGTTTCAAAAAACGTCCCATGCGCCCCACAATGTAGTAACAGCCATCCTCATCACGATAAGCCAAATCACCGGTACGCATAAAACCATTACGCTCATCGCCCAGCAACAAATCCTCCCGACTACGGGCATATCCCATCGTCACATTTTTACCGCGATAACACATTTCGCCTTCGGTATTGGCCTCCTCTATGAGATTTCCCTCACGATCTATCAACGACAACTCCGCATTAGGAACAGCCCGACCTATACTACCGACTTTCTCAATGGCCCATTCCGCAGGTAAATAAGCCATACGAGCAGTCCCCTCCGATTGTCCATAAGTCGCAATCCAACGTTTTCCATTGTCACGACAATATTCAGCGAACTTCAAATTCAACTGATGCGGCATCTTACCACCACCTTGAGTAAGTAAGGTCAGATCCGGCAAATCCATCCGGAAAAAGCGCATTAAGTTCAATATCTCAAAACTATAAGGCACCCCTGTAAAACTGGTAGCCCGTTGTTCCTTCATAAAGTTCCAAAAAGCCTTGTCTGTCATGCTCTGATTGGTTATCAATACAGTGGCACCCACATACAAGTGACTGAACACGACAGACAATCCCATCGTATAATACAAGGGTAACACCAACAAGGGTCTGTCATCAGACGTAAGCCCAAAGAAAGTCGATATATTCAAAGCTGCCCCCCCTATATTCTCATACTTATGGCGCACCAACTTAGGACTTCCCGTAGATCCGGAAGTAGGCAACAAGTGAGACAAGTCAGTATGTAGCGCACAAGGCTTCATACCTGTATGCAACAGCGTATAGCCATAGTTCTCACACACTATCTCGTATTGTAATGCGGATGCCATACTTGTTGGCAGACACACATAAGAAGGACGGTATATTTCAAACAAATTACAATAAAGCCCCTCCTCGATATGAGCGTTCAATATCAAAGGTACATTACCCGAATTAATACAACCCATACTCCACGCTATTCCCCCTACATTGTTTTCTGTCAACAAAAACAATAAGGAACGTGCAGGAAGCAAAGATCCGATTCTCTCAGAGAAGGATAACAATTCCCCATACCTCAAGATAGCCCCCGAAGCATCTATTGCGGCAACCGCATCCTGCGGTCGCTCATTCAAACCTAATATCATCTGATTATTTTATTCTAAATGGAAGCGCAACCATCCACACCCAATATCTGACCGGAAATATAGGAAGCCCTGTCAGAGGCTAGAAAAGCACAAGCGTTTGCCACATCCTTTGGTGTACCCAAACGTTCCAAGGCAATTTTCCGAATACGTGTATCTATCTTCTCACCACTCTCTTCATACAATTCAGAGAATCGCTCAGTCTTCACAATACCCGGCGCTACAGCATTGACTCTAATACCAAGAGGTGCCAATTCCTTTGCGGCCGATTTGGTAAACGCCATAATAGCTCCTTTGGTAGCCGAGTAGGCGGACTGGCCGGGAGACCCCAATACAGCCGTAACAGATGCGATATTCACAATAGATCCACCCCCATTGCGAGCCATCAAACGAGATACCAACTGCACCATTTCTATGACCGCAATCACATTTACCCGGAACATCAGTTCTGTTTCCGGTCGAACAATCATGCCGATTTTCTTATTAAACACCACACCTGCATTATTAACCAGTACATCAATACGACCTTCTCGTTTGAATATCGACATAAAAGCAGACTTGACAGCCGCAGCATCCGTCACATCAAAATATAACGGAATCACACGGGTACCTTGCGCTGCCGCACATTGTTCCCCCCATGCATCCATGCTCCCTTCTTGTCGGTCACAAGCATATACAATAGCACCATCACCAGCAAAACGTTCAGCTATCGATTTTCCGATCCCCTGTGCAGCACCGGTAATGATACATACTTTATTGTCTAAAAATCTTTCCATCTCAACTCAATGTCATTCCTCCATCCAATTTAAGGGATACACCTGTCACCCAAGAAGATGCATCAGACAATAAATATATAATAGCCCAAGCAACCTCTTCTGGTTTTCCATATCTTTTAAGTGGATATCTTAACTTATCAGCTTCATATTGTTCTAATGTCAACTGTCCTCTATTCAAAATTCGAGTTTCAACCATTGCAGGATTAACACTATTACATCTAATTCCCTTTGTGGCAAGTTCCAAAGCCGATGAGCGCATATATGCATCAATGCCACATTTCGTCATCGAATAAATAGCGTTTCCCATAGAAACACGATAAACACCCGCAACAGAAGAAGTAAAAACAATAGAGGCCTGAGATTGAAATTTCTTTTGTTTCAGAATTTGCTTGATTAATAAGACAGGAGCCATTAAATTAATCTGTTGCATTTCTTCTATTTTTTTAGTAGTAACAAATTGAATTGGAGTTAGTCCCACAATTCCAGCATTACTAACACAACCATTAATTTGCGGAATCTGATTAACTAAATCTTTTATGCCATCTTCCGTAGACAAATCTGCCACGATTTGCATATGTACTTTATTTTTAAAACCCTCCAATTCTGCAAAAGTTTCTTTTAAACGCTCCTCATCTCGTCCTGTTATAATCAACGACGCCCCCATTTTAGCACATTCTATGGCTGTTGCTCTTCCTATCCCTGAAGATGCACCAGTAACAAGAATGGCTTTACCTTCTAAAGAAAAAGGATTATACTGATACATATCTACAATTCTATCAAATTCGATAATACAAGATTTTTTGTCGTAAAAGCAACAGTACCCCAAGAAAGCCCTACTCCAAAACCACAAGCAATCCAATTAGTTTCTTTTTTTTCTACTTTTCCTCTTGTCTGAGTTAATATTGTTAAAGGAATTGATGCTGAAGAAGTATTTCCAAACTCTGTCAAACTATATGGGACTTTTTCTGAGTCCAATTGCAATTTCTTTCTAATTTTTTCATTCATCATCAAATTAGCTTGATGCAATATAAAATAATCATAATCAGAGATTTGCTTTTCACTAAATTCAACTATTTTCTTTATAGACTTTGGAGCAACAGAAATCCCAAAAGCGAAAACATCCATTCCTTTCATTCTTGTTTGAAGTCGATGCACTTTCTTTCCATCTACATCTTCCATTTCAAACGATTTTAATGTCACAGGATTTCGACTACCACCATCAGGTATAATAATAGCATCATATCCACTACCGTCAGTTCCAAAATGAAAAGCGAATCTATCACTCTCTTTTCCTGTATACTCTAAAGCTGTTACAGTTCCAGCATAACCAAACAATGGATCAAATTCACAAAGTGCCCTTTTTCTCGCATCACCAACTAACAATAACGCCTTTTTTATACCACCTTGAGATAATATTGCAGCCACAGAGCTCAAACCATATACCCATCCCGAACATCCAAGAGAGATATCTATTGCATAGCATTCTCTACTTAGCTCCAGCCGTTCTTGTAAAATACAAGACGTTGCCGGAAGAATATAATCAGGATGTTGAGACACAAAAAATAAAGCACCAACATCAGTCTTATTCCATTCCAAATCATTAATCAACTTTTCCGCTGCATTATAGCACAGGTCAGATGCCGTATATTCATTAGAAATATGTGCACTTTTTATACCTGTCTTTTCTGCAAAATTGGAAGAGTCATAATCTGCACTTTTTACACTGTCTTCAACACGTATTACTTGTTTTGGAACACACGCAGAGATGCCTGCAATACGCACTTTAGTGATATCAAATAGTGCCATATTTCCCTTTTACAATATTAAATAGCTCCTCAATCGTCTCTGCTTGACGCATATCATCCCCTTTCAACGTTACATCATATTCTTCATCAACCATCGCAATAATTGAAAGCGCTATTAATGAACTCCATTCATCCAGTTCTCTAAATTTAGTAGAACCAACAAATTCAGTTACATCTGTTTCCTCAAACTGTTCTGCAAACTTTGATATAAAATCTTGTACTTCCATAATATATATTTAATTAAAAAAATCATAATCGCTTTGCTGGATTACCATACACAGTAGTTCCAGCCTTTACCCTTTTTATAACAAAACTACAAGCCCCTACATGTGCCATATCTTCAACAACAACTCCGTGATTTATAACTGCTGATGTGTAAATATCAGTTGCATTGCATATTTTAGTTCCTCCCACACATGTTACGTGTGTATCTATTCTATTCCAATCACCAATAATGACATCATGTCCAATCACTGTATGAGATTGAATTAAATTGTAATTTCCTAATACTGAATCCACTCCTATACTTGTAAAAGCCCCAATGACATTTCCCTCACCTATTCTAACATTATGACAAATACGAGCTGTATTATGAATCAATGATATAAAAGTAGCACCTCTATCTATGAGTTTTTCCATACAGTCCTTACGAGACTTTCCTCCAATAGAACAAACAAAAACATCATTCTCTTGAGGAATATAATCTGATATTTTCCCTATTATCGGTGGATAATTATCAAAACCTTTAAGTGCATCTAAGTCGTCATCTATAAATCCTTTAATAAGAAACTCCGTTTCATACCCAATACAACTTTCAGCCATTCCACAAAGGGTTCTACCTAATCCCCCTGCGGCTATTATTATTAGGTCCTTCATTTTGCTGTAATTTTATTAAAATTTTCAACATCAAAAGTAGAGTAGAAAAACTCAGAATCAACCACTACTTTAAAATCATTCACGAATTCACTAAAATCTTTTGCTTTTTTCATATAAAAGAACATGCCTTGAGGTTCATCTTCAAAATGAATTGTATGAAAGCCATTATACTGCAAACGAGCCGCCTTAATTCCAACAGAGACTGCTTCATACAAAACAGTCGTATTTTCAGCAATAACACCTTCATAAGCCATACAAGCTATAGTAGAATTCTCTACATTATCAACAATTGCAACGTTGGGAAATCCACTCAAGCTATTTTGCTGATATCGAGTTAATTTCTCTAAAGGATGCAAACGTAAATGAAAACTATATTGAGGGTATAAGTTCGCTAATTCAGATAAAGTATCTACCATTTTTTGACTAATTTGCGGTTCTGAAAGAAACAGGTACGTATCCTTCAATATTATAATACGCCTCTTTTTTAAAAAAGATTTAAAAGCACAACCTATATTTATCATTTTCTCGAAAGGAAGACCAAAAAGTCCATCCTTGAGAGAACTTTTTCCAAAAGTCAAAAAATAATCAGGATAAGCTTCAGGGACATACTCTCCCGAATAAGTAGTTGTTTGCCCCACCGTAATACCATGCTGAACCTCATAACAAGGAATTTTTAACAACTTACACGCAGCGACATAAGGAAAATGCAACACGGCTACAGGTGCAAAAAGACGTTTTACACCTAATCTTTTAATGACCAAACACAAAAAAAATATTTTCAACAAACATGTAGTCGTCCTAACATATATATACAATCTATCTTTTAAAGAGATTCCTATTAGACGATTAACTTTAATTATTAAACCTTCATAAGTTCCCCATTTAAATATAGCAAGAAAAGGAAAAATAAAAAGAGCCATAATAAGACTCAAATTATCTATAAATTCAGTCCATACAATATTATCTATAGCCCTCGGAGAACGATGAACTCCTGATCGGCCTCTCTCAAAATATACATAATCATCCTTAGCCGTTGACAACATGATAATTGGATCTACAAATTTATCCATATATACTCCATCCACTTGCTCCAAACGCATAAATCCCAGAAAAAGATTAGACTTTTTTTGAGAACAAACAAAAAGTTTCAGAATATGCCAAAATGACAAAACAAAAGATCTCATCAACACCCATACATTAAACTTAGGATGATTAGACATCGGAGGAATTTCAGCATGAACAAACATATATTTATTCCTATATTTACGCTTAACACACCCCCACAAAGGTATCCCCCATATCCTTTCATCATATATTCTCAAGTTTTTCTCCTTATCTAACAATTCTTTTAAAGTTAATTTACTCATAATCATTTAATTCAATTTACATTTCACCATTAGAATATTAGAAGATCCTTTCTCTGTAGCATTATAATATGATATATAGAATAAACCATTTTCATATACTAATCCAGGGTACGAGCAGTCTCCTCCTCCCGGTAAATCAAGAATATGTTCTAAGCGATACGTAGTTTTATTCAGTTGAAATATGGATGTTGTTATAAGGTCGCCATGAAAATATCGACCACATACATATATTCCACCATCCACATTTATCAATGCGGGTGCATCCAATCTTACACCGCTATCATACCATTGAAAATTACCTCCTTCAAGGTTGCATAATCCAACCATGGTATTCTTCCCATTCACACGGACCACAGATACTAAAGATTCATCATTGAACAATGTGATAGAAGCTTCTGTTGGGAAACCTTCAATAACCGGAGTTTCAACAATGTCAAAATCTAAACCATTCTTTGATTTCGTAAAGCTAAATTTTGGTATATAAAGAAAACCGTATGCCTTCTTTTTAATCCACTTCATATCCCAAAGCCAATTATTAGTAATAGCACTACCAAATGACAGAGATTTAAATTGAGACGATATATTAAAAAATCCATTTAGACATACAATCAAAGACTTACGTTGTTTGGCTTTACCGCCTTCATATTTTACTGCTTGTAGCAAAATATTCAATGAACCTTTAGTATCTACAACCAGTTTTGGGTCTCGCAAATCAAACCCGTCTATAGATAAGCGTTTGTATTCTTTCCAAGATGTCGCATCTTTCGAATGCAGAATGATAATTTCTCCATTATCCATGCCATTTTTATTTACATGACTATTTGCCTGTCTGAACGCACAGTAGAAATGTCTCTTGTATTTGGCCAATGTCGTGAATGCTGCATATTTACCTTCTTGTGACCAAATTAATAGAGAACTAACAATTTCTTGAGCCATTAATGGACATAAACAAAAAAAAACATCAGCTATTAAAGCCAATAATATTATACTTAATCTCACATTTATAATACTTCTTTTCACTTTACATCAATAATATTAGGACGTTCAATTATAGTTATCATCGTATTGGCTATAATCTTCAAATCTCTTAGATTGAACACAACAAATACAACAACAGGAAACCACATTAACCATCCTCTATTGATAATAGACATTACGCAGGCTACAAAAAATGGAACTAACAATCTAACAGGTATAATTTCTTTAATAATTCCATAAAAAGAAATTTCAATACCCAAAAATTGCCAACCTCTATAAACTACAATGAAGGCATAAAATAAGTAACTAAATAAAGTGGCAAGAACTACATAGCTGTAATCTATCTTAATAATCACTGCTAATACCCATGCCAAACATACATTAATCACAAGAATTAAAAAAGTGCTCAGCGCAAGAATGCGTTCCTTATTTTTAGCCATCAATAATGATATATAACCAAACGAATTGGTATAAAGCAAAGTCGCAAGAGATGTCAAGTTTATAGCAATTAAAGCTGTTTGATATTTAGGCAGAAATTCCAATAATATCGGGAACAATGCCATAGTCAAATACATTACAAAATGAGAACAAGTTACATAGTTAGTCCGCAATGATGATACCGTCTTCTGTATTACTGACATGTCATCAGTATTAAATTTATCTATGAGTTTTGGAGTAATGAGAGATGAAAAGGCTGTTAACAATAACAACGACGCATGTGCCAAGGTATATGCAAAAGAAAAATAGCCAAATTCCTCCACGCTGTAGTTTTTAGCAATGATAGTCTTTGTACTTAGAATAACCAAATAAAAGCAGAAGTTATAGATAAAAATGTAAAAACTCTTTTTTACTATTTCCTTCGCTAACCCTAAAAAGAAACAACCTCTAAAGGATATATCTCCACGAGATACAAACAGCAAAAGGCTAATCAAATGTGAAAAAATATAAGCAATAATAAGATAAGTAATCAGAAGATTTTCATATGCCAAAAAAATTATTGGTAAAAGAATTAGATTCAGAAATGTTTGATAGAATGTAAATTCAAACATTCGTCCTTTAACTCTGTTAATGCAAAAACAATAATCATTTAGATATTGAAAAATAGCAATCAAACAAACAAAGTAAAAACGATTACCTAACTCAAATTTATCAAGAAAAGGGATGCCTACAAGCATATAATAAACACCTATGCTCACAACAAACAATGAAATCAGTCCCATCAATACCATTGCAGACATTTCCAAATCATCACATCTCTTTAGGTCTTTCTTATTCTGAACTAGCAATACTGTCATCGAATTAGAAACGCCAAAATTAAAAACCTGAAAATACCTTAAAATCAAAACAATACTACCCCATACTCCCATATAATAGGGACCTAGATGAGCAGCCATTGTCATAGAATTAACAAATATTATAAAATAAACAACATATCTAGAAAGAAGGTATATTGCAACTTTATTACCTACAATAATTTTGAATACATTTTCCATTATTTTATCTAAAAAAAATTCAGAATAAGTAATTAATTCACGGTATTTTACTTTAAACAAACACTTTACAGCATCCTACACTTATAATGTCATGATTTTTCAAAACGACAGTAGCCATATAGACCATATAAATCAAATATGGCGAATAAAACATCCAAGAACGATGTAATACAACAAGAATTAACACACATAAAAAAGAAAATTTAATCATAAAAGGCACTTTATAAACCAAAGATAACATCACAAAAACAAGCAACAATAGACCCAAAACACCTATATTTAATATCAAACCCCTATAATCTGATAATATAATTGAATCGTCATGAACTGCAATTCCAGTCCACATTTCGTCTGGTTTTAAAGAATAAAAATAAGACAATCCACTTTGATTCGTCCTCTCATTTAAAGCATCACTCAAAGAACCTGAACTCATTAAAGCATCAATAACAAATTCCATATTTCGTTCAAATATCAAATAATAAAATTCATCTTGCAATGATTTAGGAAGCATAAAAAACAACAAAACAACAAAAAAAATTGCAGCAAGAACAAAACCAAACACTTTCAATAACATTTTCCTACGAATCGCATTATAAAATTCTGCAAGAAATAACAACAAGATAAAATTTGGTGAAAATGTCAATATTCCACATATAATCATAATAATATTAGGCTTTTTATTTAAAAGTCGTTCCACTAAATATACAAAGCCCAAGATTATAGCAAAATGCCCTGGTTCTTGTAACATCCCATTAGCACGTGGTAATATGGATGATAAAGCATCATGAACTATTACAAAACATCCATATACATAATAAACATATCCCAGCCTTTCATGAAGTGCAGATTGAGGCTGTAACTCATAATGAGGGATAAACGAATTAAGCCCCAATATATACAAAATCGAAACACTAATTGAACCAAATGCAAAAAAAACGATCAGTTTTCTGAACAATTCATATATATCAACTATTACTTGCCTAGGCCAAAACAACATTAATAACAAAGGAATAAACATACAAGCACGCACAATTTGACTAGCAAAAGTCATATCTACACGCACTGTTAGCCACAAATAAAATAGAACAACAGATATTGCTATCAGCAAATTTGAAAGATAAACATGCAATAAATGCCTATAGGAACAATAAAAAGTAGATACAATCACAAAGATACACGCTAATAACTTTATGATATTTTCATACGAATTCCATATAAAAAAAGAATCCAAAACAACAAAAAGCCAAAAACACCCTATTATCGGAAGAACACGTGTCTTTACCCCTACCATATCTGTATACTTATCGCAAATCAAGAAGAGTTAAAACATCTCCTTTCTGTATTTCACGTTTAGATACTTTACCAAGAAGTGTATCCCAATAACGAGGAGATAGTCCCACTCCCGGTCTGTATGACCCTACATTTTCATCCGTAAACACATCTCCCTCTGAAATATTTTTTTTTGCATATAAAGAACGACGTTTATTTCGTTCGTTATCAGTTATGTCGTATTTTACCTCTCCCATTATTTTTTCTACATCTCTAATATGTTTCACCATTTCAGCAAATTCCTGAGGTTCCATAGAAAAATCACAGTCCGGTCCACCATTCGAACGACTTAAAGTAAAATGCTTCTCAACAACTTTTGCTCCCAAAGAAACTGCAACAATAGGTACTAAATCACCCAAAGTATGATCAGACACCCCTACCTTAACATTAAATCGCTTTATCATATCTGGTATGGTCAAAAGATTTGCTTGTGCATATGTTGCGGGATATTCCGATGTACATTTTAATAATGTTATATCATTATTACCTTCTTTATAACAAACATCCAAAGCTAATTGTATATCATCCAAATCCGCTACTCCGGTAGAAATAATCATTGGCTTCTTTTTTTTAGCCACATAACGAATCAAAGGAATATCATTGATTTCAAATGATGCTATTTTATAAATAGGTATCTTCATTGATTCTAAAAAATCAACTCCCGCCATATCAAATGGAGTAGAAAAAAAGTCCATACCCAATTCTATTGCAATTTGTTGCAGTTTTGGTTGCCATTCATAAGGTAAACTCCCTTCCTTATATAAATCATATCTCTTTACTCCTTTCCACAAACCTTTTTTTATTGGACCAAAATATTCATTATCCACATTCATTACCAATGAATCAGGAGTATAAGTTTGAATTTTTACAGCATCAGCTCCTGAAGCCGCCATAGCTTCTAGGGTTTTCACAGCTAGATTGAAATCATGATTGTGATTCGCAGACATTTCTGCAATAATAAATGTTCTATTTTCCATTTACAAATTCATTTATAGCTTGATCCGCATTCCAGTTTTTGACAAATGTAGAAAATTTGAGAAGCAATTTCTGTGAACCTTCTCCATTTTGTAATGTCTCCTCAGTAAGAAAAGTCTCCACACACAATTTTCCATTTATGTTTTTCACATCATTAATCTTCGCACCAAAAAACATAGTAATTACAAGTGCTGACATATTATCATAATAATTATGTCCATAGACCCCTTTAAATTTCAATTCCGAAAGAAGAAATGTTTTATAATTACACATTGCAAATAGCCCCTCACCACTACCTACCAAATCAGGCATCAAATAGAATCCAGATTCGCATGTTTCATCTTCATAATTTACATGAATGATATTTAACACCCCGATTGGTCTATCCCCTTTTTTTACCATCCAATAATACTTTTCAGATGTATTTTTCAGACTTTCGCAAAAAATCAAATGTTCTTCTTCCGAGATCACATTTGTAGTATTTAAATGTTTACGAACATTAGGATGATTACGCCATACCAAAATTTCAAGCAGCTCTTCACTAGAAAGCAAAGTAAAATTTATATAGGTGTATTTACCATATATATATATACAGCTTCGATCTATTATCATAAGCTTAAAAATAATTGCTGGTACTTACTAACCGTATTTTTTGATTCAAAAATTCGCTTTCGATTACCTTTATATACCTCATTTATCGCATCTGTAAGCAATTGTAGTGAATCTGATTTCTCAAAATCTCCAATAGCCCAAATATAGTCTTCTTCTATAAATGTCCTATAAATATTTTTTTGATTATCTACATAAAAACCTGCTATAACATTTGCTTGTTGAGACAATGCCTCTACCGCAGCGCCACTAGCTGACACCAAAGCTACTTCTGAGATTTGAAAAATTTCAGAAATAGTTTTAGCTGTAAGATTAACACATGTAGTATAACCGTCTTTTTTCAATTTCATTATCCGATCTTTGCCCATTACATCTGTTAGTATAACCCTTATAATAGCATTTGGATACATTCCACGTATGTACGACGCAAATTTTTCCGTATAACAATATTGGTCTGTTCCTCCTATACAAATAACAAAAGAATTAGCAATTCTCTTTTTACGATCTTGTCTATAAAACGGACTCCGCATAAGCGTCCATCCAAGACCTAAGCATAATTGCGTATACGCCTCCTTTGAAAATTGTTCCGGCTTAAGGTTTGTATAATTGATTACAACATCTGCATAATAATGTCTATCATTACTGCCAAGCACTACCAGCTTACAACCTTTATTTTTAATAGCTTTCTGATAATCACTAGTAAAAAAATAATTATCCAATACGACAATCTCAGAACCGGAAAGTCCATCAAGAAAAAGCTGAAACTTTCTATCGTCAGAAGGAAGAGATTTCAAAGTACAAATCTTATTAATTTCTTCTATTTGATAATCCGATGGTTGTTGTGTATAGAAAAAACAATCAAAATGTTCTTTTAACATATCAGCCAAAGCAAGGCAACGTATAAAATGTCCAAAACCGATTTGTTTATCAGCATCTGCACGGATATAAACTTTCTTTCTTATCATATCATAAGATATTATTCAAAAGCCTATATTTAACTTCTGCTAGTTTCCAATCTTGTTCTGTATCAATATCCTGAACAGTTTCTTCACTAACCTCAACCCCTCCACGAGTAATCTGTCCCGCACGCCAAAGATTTACCTTGTGCCAATAAAAGGTACCGGAATCATGATAGGCAACAGGAAGATCCTGACTACGACTCTTTGCGTACTCCGGCCAATTGTATTTGATTTCCTTATTCTCATCCATCCTAAAAGAACGATAAATAGGATATGAGAAGCGTACTATAGGAACAATCGTAGAGAAATTCGATTCCAATAAAGTATCAAAGCCATTAATAATGTCTCTTGGAGAAAGCATAGGAGATGTGGCAAGAATACAACACATATTATCAAAACTTTTGCCTATCTGTGCATAATTATTTAGCACTTCATGAAGCACATCCGCAAGTGTAGCGTAATCATTCGCAGTTTTTTCACTTCGCATGAAAGGGACTGTTGCTCCATACTGAAGAGCCACCTCAGCGATCTCCTCATCATCTGTACTTACCATAACCTCTTCAAATAATCCTGTTTCCAAAACCGCCTCAATTGGATATGCAAGAATAGGTTTCCCTAAGAAAAGTTTCACATTCTTACGAGGAATACGCTTACTGCCGCCACGCGCAGGTATGATTGCCAAGTTTTTCATTATTTACAAAATAAATTCCTCTACCTTTGCTATTACATATTGTTGTTGTTCCTCGGTTAGTGTCGGAAACATTGGGAGAGCAAGACAGTGCTTATAATAATCTTCTACAATCGGAAGGTCCCCCTCCTTATTACCCAACTGCTTATAATATGGCATAAGGTTGAGAGGATAATAGAGCACTTGGGCATAAATATTATTCTCTCGCAGAAAATTGTATAATCCTAAACGATCTTCCACTTGAATGATATAAAGATGATATGCATGATAAACATCTACAGCTTCAAAGGGTGTCTTAAATCCCTCAATATTAACGAATGCTTCGTTATATTTATGAACAAGTTCACGGCGGATTTCCACATTATGACGAGCACGCTTCAATTGAGAAATACCAAGGGCGGCCTGAATATCCGTAAGGCGATAATTGAAACCCAACTCTTGCATCTCATAATACCACAAACCATCTTGACGCTCCATTTTCTCAGAGTCGTGCGTGATGCCGTGTGTACGATAAAGTGTCATTTTCTCATAGAGTTCTTTAAATCGGGTACATGCCATACCGCCCTCACCAGTCGTGATATGTTTTACTGGATGGAACGAGAATACTGTTATGTCTGAGTATTTGCCACAGCCACAATACACCTTCTCCCCTGTTGAATCAATGAAATATGCACCCGGAGCATGACACGCATCTTCAAGAATCCACATTCCATACTCATCCGCCACCTTACGGTATTCCTCCATATTATGGGGATAACCCGCAAAGTCCACTAATACCATACCTTTATACGTTCCTTTAGGCGAAGCGGCAAGTGTTTCCTTCAGCTTGTCGATATCAAGAAGATAAGTTTGCGGATTAATATCAACAAACTTCACATTACCTCCGCAAAAACGTATGCAGTTGGCACTGGAAGCAAAAGTCATTGGAGAACAAATCACAGTATCTCCCGAATGGACTCCCAAGGCCATTGCTGCAATATGCAAGGCTGCCGTAGCATTACATACCGCTACTGTGTAATCTGCCTGTACATATTCAGCAAAAGCCTTCTCAAAATTCGGGATTGCAGATCCACAAGTCAAGTAATCCGACTTGAGTGTTTCTACCACCGCTTGTATATCATCGTCAGAAATATACTGACGACCGTATGAGATAGGTAGTTTCATCTTCTATTTAACCTCAAAATTAGGATCTACATATTTCTTAATATTCTCACGCATAGATTCCACTGTTTCCCATTCCTCATTAATGTCTGAACTATAATGAAATCCAAATGGCACCATGTTTGCATTATGATGCTTTAGGTAATCTTCTCTCTTCCAACAGTAAGACACAGAGGGGAGAATGGCATAATATCTACCCAAATCAATTGTATCAAGCGCATCGGTTACCGTAATCATTTCCTCATGAAGTTTTTCTCCCGGACGAATGCCCACTTCTACCTGCTTCAGGTGGGGAGCAATAGCTGTAGCAACATCACAAATCTTGTAAGAAGGAATCTTGGGGATAAAAATCTCGCCACCCAAATGATGTCCGAGAGCGAACATAACAAGTGCAACACCATCATCCAAAGAAATATTGAAACGAGTCATACGCATATCTGTAATAGGAAGTTCAGTCTCCCCATTATCTCGTTTATTAATAAAGAAAGGTATCACGGAACCACGAGAGCCCATCACGTTTCCATAACGTACTACAGAGAATCGTATATCCTTAGAACCCTTAATGTTATTGGCTGCTGTAAATAGTTTATCGGATGCCAATTTGGTAGCTCCATATAAATTAATTGGGGCACAAGCTTTATCAGTAGAAAGTGCCACCACATCCTTTACTCCACAAATCATCGCAGCATCTATCACATTCATGGCACCGTTGACATTTGTCTTCACACATTCTTCAGGATTATATTCAGCCGTATCTACCTGCTTGATAGCTGCAGCATGAATAATCACGTCAACCCCCCAACAAGCCCGGATAAGACGTTCTCTATCACGCACATCTCCTATAAAATAGCGAAGTTGACGGTATTGTCTTTCTGGCCATATCTGCTTCATGTTAAACTGCTTCAATTCACCACGAGAGTAGATAATGATTTTCTTCACTTGAGGATAATCACGAAGGATTACCTCCACAAATTTCTTACCAAAGCTACCAGAGCCTCCAGTAATCAATACTACTTTTCCGTTTAGCATTATATAATGTATTAATCTGATTTTACAAGAATTTATTAGCAGAGAGTAGTGTTGTAGTGAAACCATCACTATAAAGTTTTCTTGCCTATCAACAAGAGTACACTCAGTAAATACTCAATTTAGGGCATACCTCCTTAGAAGGGCACTTTGCAATACCCTAAACCAAGTTATGTTTATAATTAATTCTGATTTTAATATTTGCGGGTTACCAATGCGATTCGATGAAATCCCTAGCAGTAACCGATAGAATGAGATGGAGGATCAAGTCCGCCATGACATGAGGATCTATATACAAATTTCGGAGGATCGGTATAAGATCTATATAATCTTCTATCTCACCGATATCCTTGTATTTCGCCATTACCACGATATATCCATTATCTCATTCTTTCACAGATGTATAACGTTCTAATTCAGACGAAGTACAAAAACGTATGTTTCGAAAGCCATAACGAAACGAGGACATGTCTCCATCGCTAGATAACAACGCCAAAGTAGATTTTTTCTTACCTGTATCGAATGCTTGCATATCAAATTAATTGTATGCAAATATAATCAAGTCCTTTTTACCGCTAACATTTCTCCTTGAAAGATTCCCCCCTCAATCCAACTCCGCAAACCGGGAGTTCTGGCTCTTGAACTCAGGCACGAAGGATTTCATCTCCCTCACCATCGGGAGGATCTGGACACGAAGGGATAATTCGATTAATACATGGATATGTGTTATCACATCCTTATAGTCATACTCACGAACCGCCGCCACCCGAATTTTCTCGTGAGGAGTCTCTTTCGTATTCTCCTTGTTGTTCAATAGCTCCTCATATAGTTTCTCGCCGGGACGAAGGCCAGTGTACTTGATCTCGATATCCTTGTTTACCTGCAACCCGGACAGCTCAATCATGCGCTTCGCCAAATCCGCTATCTTCACCGGCTCACCCATATCGAAGATAAAGATCTCACCGCCCTTACCCATTGTACCGGCCTCTAACACCAGGCGACAAGCCTCCGGGATAGTCATAAAGTAACGGATGATATCGGGATGGGTGACCGTCACTGGACCTCCCTGAGCGATTTGTTCCCGGAAACGGGGGATAACCGAACCGTTGCTACCCAATACGTTTCCAAAGCGGGTCGTAATGAAACGCGTCTCGCCTTTCACCTCTCCTCGCTCGATCGCAAGGCTCAGACTCTGTACATAGATTTCGGCCAAGCGCTTGCTACAGCCCATGATGTTCGTGGGGTTCACCGCCTTATCCGTACTGATCATCACAAATTTCTCCACACCATAGCTTACAGCGGCATCCGCCATCACACGAGTACCGAACACGTTTGTTCGGATCGCCTCGCAGGGGTTCTCCTCCATTAAAGGGACATGCTTGTAGGCCGCCGCATGGAACACTACTTGGGGATGCCAGTTGCGGAACACATAATCCACACGGTCCGGGCTACGGACATCGCCGATTACTGGGACAAAGTTTAGTCCCTTGTATTTCTCTTCCAATTCCAGACGGAGATTATGCATCGGGGTCTCAGCGGAGTCGAAGCAAACCAACTTCTTAATCGGGAAATGAGCCAGCTGGCGACAGATCTCGGTACCGATACTACCGGCGGCTCCCGTGACAAGCACGGTCTTCCCTTCCAACAGATTGCCGATCTCATCCAGGTTGATATGGATCTCCTCACGACCTAGCAAATCCTCGATACGGATCTCTCGAACGGAACGCTTCGCCTCACCTCCACGTAGCTCCTCCATCTCCGGGACTACCAATGTCTTCAAGGAGGCCTGCTCGCAATAACGGATCAAACGGTCACGCTCCTGATGGGCAACCTTTATATTGGGGAAGAGAACGCCATCCAAGCTGTTGCGAGGGATCAAGCGATACAGATCCTCCACGTTCTCGATCTGGTAGACCGGTAACTCCGCGATCCGGATGCTTTTCTTGGAATTGCCAAAGGAAAGGAAGCCCATGATGCTATAATTCTGCATGAATACCTGACGGTTCGCCGATGTGGCAATCATCACGCTTTCCTCCTCCGTGCCAAAGACCAGTACCCGCTTGCGTTTCTTGCCGAGTTGCAGGAGGACGCTGTTATAGACATTGATCACGAAGACACGCAACGTGACCAACATCACGATCGTCAACGTACTGTCCATAATTCCACCCAACCAATAGATAGAAGGGCTGAAACGGGCTTTCAACAGCCAAAGCAGCAGGAACATCAAGAGCGACTTGCCGATCGCAGCACCACCGATCCGCCACAAGCCACGCAGCGTGGAATGGCGAATAACCCCATGATATGCTTTGAACAGCAAGAACGAAACGATACTGGCCACAAATGAGGAGAGGCCCACTTTCAGCACATCAGACTCTCCAATACGTATATGCAGAATGGAGAACATTCCTAGTACGCCCAGCAACGATACGGAGAGCGAGACGAAAAGGTCCGCACTAAAAATGATCCAACGGTTGATATACCGCAAATTCACCAGACGGCCTAAGGCCAATCGCCATCTGCCCTTATGAAAATCCATCATTTGTATTTTGTTTGTTTTATATTCAATGCCCTAACTTTTCCCAACGGCGGTGCCTGTGACTCGTGGCGTCCCGAAGCGGCGGGCGTAATACAGCTTTCCGTCCGCAAGATCGTACCATCACCCTGGTGGATGATTTGGATCGCATGGGTTGCATTGGGCAGGATCTGCACATTGCAACCGTAGATATGGAAGACGAAACGTGCTTGTTCCGCCCGCTCATAGTTTTCTGTCATATCGTAATTTTTTCAGTAAGGTTATCACTTTTCGTTTCCCTTGGAAAACGAGGTATATATGAATTGCCCTGTGAAGTATATATCAATTGCCTAACACAGTATATATCCTCGGGCACATGCAGTATATCTTCTCAAAAACGGCCAGTTGAGCGGTGTCTGAGACGACTGCTCCACGCATCGTTGATACGGGCACGGATGTTGCTGACGCTTTTACCCTTCGTGATTCGGGGGGTGATGGGTAGAAAGAGGCGGATGAAACGCTCTTTGACCATCTCCTCGGGGGTTATTTTCGGCTCGTTCTCTTGCATGACCAGAATGACTTGGGCCAACTCGGTAACCGTCCGGCACTCGACGATCTGCGCAAGATAGCGTTCCAGATCCTCTTCTTTATTTATATAGGCACGAAAACGGATCGTTTCAAGCATGAGACCGGATCTACCGTCCCCCTCTTCTTGGGAGGTCTCCCCGCAATATTCTCCCACATAGAAGTTCTGGATGGCTTCCGTAGCGTTGGGGAGTATCTGGTTATTGCCGCCGTGTATGGTAATCGTTATATCAGACATAAGGTATATATGAATCGTTTGTCAATGAAAAGTAAACAGTTTGTCAACGGTTATCAACGGATTTGATTTCGCTATCCGGGGGTTGTACTTTCGCATTGTCAACAATAAGTTTAATCTTTTAAAAAAAGAAGTATGATTAATTATTCAACTTACATGTGGAAAAATCCACTGGATGAGACCGCAAAGGAACAGGCGTACGCCAAGAACCAAGTGACGAAAGTGATGAGTTTCGATGATTTCGTGAAGCACATCTCAGATCACAACGGTGTTTTCACACGCGGCACGGTAAAAGGCGTGGTAAGCGACACCTGCTCATGTCTAGTGGAACAATTGCTGAACGGCTACAAGGTACAATTCGGCGAACTAGGAATCTTTAGCATCTCCATCACCTGCGAGCCGGCCGCTACACTCAAGGACTTCTCCAGCGATAATATCAAGGCTGTGAACATTCTATTCAATCCGGGTATAGACTTCGAGAACCTACGTTCTAAGGCAGAATTCAACCTAGTAACCAGCCGTGCGATCCAAGCCGCCTCGCTGAAGGCAGTAAAGGAGAATAAAGACACGGTAGACTTGGCTGCGTTGAAGAAAGGAGACTCAGAATCTCCCGATGAGATCTAAATCCTACCATTGAGAAATACGGCTTTTGAACCATGAAGCTTATTTTATTCATTTATTTAAAGACTACAAGTATGAAAAAAACAAATTGGAAGAGCGTCTTGCTCTACATCATCCGTATTGTCGAACTGGTCATCACCGGTGCCGCCGGTGGAGCCGCTAGCGGTTGGTTCGGATGAGAACCATCACGCTGATTATCGTGCATTGCTCTGCCAACAGGCAGGGCAGCACTTTACGGATGATGGACATCGACCGTCTGCATCGCTCTCTCGGCTGGAAAGGTTGCGGATATCACTTTGTCATCCCGACCGATGGTACGATCGAGACCGGTAGACCCCTTGAACAAGTGGGCGCTCACTGTAAGAACCACAATCGGTACAGTATCGGGGTTTGCTATATCGGAGGACTCGCCAACGATGGAAAGACTCCCATGGATACCCGAACGGAAGCCCAACGAGAAGCCCTACAGGGTTTGCTTCGTGAATTGCATCAGCGATTCCCCAAAGCCCTGATCGTGGGACATCGGGACTTGGACCCGTTGAAATCCTGTCCCTGTTTTAATGTAGTGAGCGAGTTTTCCAATTAGTTTAACGCAGGGAGTCCCTTCACCTCCCTCGTATGCCATGCTTGGTAGGCGGGAGCGGAGAGTTCAGGTACAGTTAATAACTTGTAATCCGCCCCGTTCTGCTTAGCTATATGTTTTCGTTCATACAAACGAAGGGAACGATCCGTTACGGAAACCATGACAACCGGAAAAGGATAAGCGTACAGGCGCATCGGCGTGATCTCACTATCCGGAAAGGCACGACGCAATTGATAAGCGGAACGTTCGAACGCAACCCAATAAGATCCCGTACAATATAAATGGATCGAGGCCTGATTCGCACACTCACGATTCATGATCTCTCTCAAATGTTCTTTCAGCAATAGCATCAAACGGATACCGGAGGGAGTTTCGCTTTCCTTGCTCATGACAGTCTACTATTTAATGTTTTAGCCAAATATCGTAATCGTGTAAACGCTGTATCAACAAGGCCTTGCTTCTCTTAGGCGAAGGGTCATCACGCCAGGGATCTACCAGCTCATGCGCCATACGGTAATACAGGTTGCTATTCGTGCAGCCGTAAAGCGTGACGAGCAGCAAGGCACGAGAATTCACTGCCTTAACCAATGGAAGCATATTGCGTAGGGTGGAATGCAAGCGTTCAAACTCCTCTTCTTGAGCCAACAGCTTATAGGCCGGAAGGAGTAATGAGTAAACCTTGCAACGCATCACGTCGGTCTCCACACGAAGGGAAGCATAGCCCTTCAGCACCTCACAAACCAGAAGTTCGTCTTCCTTTCCCAATTTGCCCGAGAGATAATAACGCCCCAACGCCTTGTGCATACCTTCCGATAAACGATCGTTATCCAAATGGGTATAAACGTGCTTGCCTTTCGTATTCAACTCGATCAGCTCATACTCGCCTTGCCTTACCTCAAATAGAGGAACCCACATACAGTCAAGGATACGTACCATGACATCCTTATGACCTCCACCCGGTTGCACCACCACCTCAGCCTCCATCCCCATGAAAGAACCCGAGGTGATACGTACACGGTCACCTTTCAGCAAGCGACCGCTATCCGGTACGTACACCGGAAGCTCATTGGAGTAAGATTCTGCCATCCAGCGTAAGGTCTCCATCTCATGATCTGACAGATAAGGGAAATAAGAGTGTTCTCCCACGGATACCCGAGGAAGAAGATTATATAAGGGCATGATACGTTTCAAACGGAAAATCTCATTCTCCGAAGCATGGATAAACACATAGTTGTATAAAAGAGGCTTCCTCGTATTGACCATCTTGCCTCCCACCTTGCGAGCCTCGACATACGAGGGGGCAAAGTACTCGAACAAGGGTTCCCCACAACGTTTACGACGGGAAAGCTCGGCATCTAATCCTTTTGACGAATAGATATTATCACGTCCCCCAACGGTGGTAGGAAGCGTCAGTACGTACCAGCGTACAGCCTCCTGGCTACGGCGATTGCGTATATGCTTCATAACTCTATCTGAGCTATTACTTGTCATGATATTCATTGAGGAAGATAATTCAGAGCCTTATCAAGATATTCTTGTAATGCCCTGATAAATAAATACTTATATGAAAACAAAAAGGAATTACTGAAAATTTGCATCCCTTCAATACTCATGCTACTTGGCGAGTAGCCTTAACAAGAGGAGTGAAAGGATATTCCTTAGTTGTAGAGACGGAGCGTGTTCCGTTTCATCCCCTTAAAATGGTATTTTAGTTACTATCAGGCGGTGGGAGACGGAGCACGCTCCGTCTCTACATGATGTATGTAGAATTTACTTCGGATAACGTGATGATTTCGGGAATACGAGGCCATTTCGTTTCTATTGCCATGTCTATACATCAGAAATAAGAACGAAGATTTAAAGAGAATCAAGGTTGAAACACAAACAAAGCCTAATGTTTGCTTGTGTTATGTTATTTTTTACTACATTTGCGGCATGAAATGACGCTACTCGCCAAGTAGCGTACTTTTCTTCACCCCACTTTCGGCGCATAATTATACACACTCTCGAAACAAAGTTTGTTTACGGTCGAGAGCTTTTCTAAAGAGAAACTCTTCAAGTATATTTGCGTAGTCTTGATAGATTTATGCCCTAACAGTTCACTGATCATCTCAATCGGTACGTTTTGCTCCTTCAAGGTCGTGGCGAAAGAGTGACGAATCGTGTATGAGGTAACCCGAGTACGAATACCGATGGATTCCGACAGTGTTTTCAATCTGCGGTTAAAACCTCCTAATACGGTATTATATTCCTTGTAGGCATCCTCACCGGTCTTCATTCCCTCTAAAAAAGGAAACAGATAGGGCGAATCCTCGGTTGTATCGGCTGCCAACTCATTCAGCAGCCCTTGTGCCTCCGCTGGGATCTCCACCTGTATAAGGGATCCGCTTTTCTGCCGATAATAAGACAAGATCCCTTCCTTGATATTCTCCTTTCGCAAATGCGCCAAATCTACGAAAGCCATCCCGCAAAACAAAAACATCAGGCAAAAGGCTGATTGGGTCCTCTTCTGTTGCGGATCTGTCACTGGGCTTGTCATCAGCAAGCGCAAGCTTTCCGAAGGCAACGCCTTTTTACGTTTACTCTCAACCCCCGTAAACACATTCTTAAACAAATGAGGGATATAGGTAGCCTCACCCACCTCTACGGCTAAATTATAGATGTGACGAATCCGGCGCATATAAGTAGATACCGTGTTACGAGAACATCCCTTGGCCAACAGCCAAGATTGATAACGCAAAAGTGTATCCCGATTAATATACGCATAAGGAATCTCTTCCCGGCCACAAAAACATTTAAACGACCTCAACGCATCTTGATAACTCTTCGCCGTGGAATAACGCTTTTTCTCGCGCAGGCAGGTGATATACGTAAGTACACCCACCACAAAATCATTCTCATTCATACTTTATCTCCTTAAGAATTAATACATAAAAAATCCTCTATCTCTCCGTTTACACAGGAAAGATAGAGGATCTTCATAAAATCCTTAAAGAAATATATTATTTTCCGGCTTTCTCAGCAGCAGCTTTCTTATTGATCTTCTTCTTCTGCAACTCGTAAGCGATCGGAGTAGCGACGAACAAAGTAGAGTATGTACCGATAATGATACCTAATAAGATAGCGAACGTAAAGCTTCGGATCGTGCTACCGCCCAAGATGAAGATACACAATACAACCACCAACGTAGTCAATGATGTATTAAATGTACGACACAAGGTAGAGTTCAACGCATCATTGATCACTTGATAACGATCACGCTTCGGATACAAAGCGATTGTCTCACGGATACGGTCGAATACAACCACGGTATCATTGATAGAGTAACCGATAATCGTCAAGATAGCTGCGATAAACGTCTGGTCTACCTCCATTGAGAACGGAAGAACCTTCCATAACAAGGTATAGAAAGAAATGATACACAATGTAGTCGTAGCAACAGAGGCGAACGCACCAACAGAGAATGACACATCACGGAAACGAAGCAGGATATAAGCGGCCATACAGATCATGGCGAAAATTACCGCTAAGATAGCGCTATTCTTGATATCGTCTGCCATGCTAGGACCCACCTTCTGCGAACTCTGAATGAAAGTAGTCGTGAACTCATCTAATGTAGTTCCTTCCGGAAGTAAGGATTTCACGCCCTCAAACAATTTATTCTCGATCTCTTGATCTACCGTAGGATCGTTATCATCGATCTTATAGTTGGTAGACACACGTACTTGATCTGCTGTACCGATCTGGATAACACTAACAGAACCGTCTAACTGAGCGTCCAGCATATTACGAACATCGTCAGTCTTCACCTCTTGATTGAAACGGATCACGTAATTACGTCCACCCGTGAAATCGATACCATTATTCAAGCCGATCGTCATAAAAGAGATAGCACCTAAAACGATGATTGCCGCCGGAATTAAATAACCGACTTTGCGAGCACCCAAAAAATTGATCTTCGGGTTTGTCAGCAAGTCTTTCGTCAGAGAAGTCGTGAATGTCACGTTCTTCAATTTATCTTTCGCTAACAATGCCTCATAAACGATACGAGTCAAGAACACGGCTGTAAGGAAGGAAGCGAACAAACCGATGATCATCGTTGTAGCGAAACCACGGATAGGACCTGTACCGAAATAGAACAATACGATACCGGTAATGATAGATGTCAAGTTTGAGTCGAAGATAGCGGAAAACGCATTGCCGTAACCATCGGCAATTGCCTTTCCTAAAGACTTACCGGCACGAAGTTCCTCTTTCGTACGCTCATAGATCAATACGTTAGCATCGACTGCCATACCTAGCGTCAACACCATACCGGCAATACCCGGCAAGGTAAGAACGGCTTGGAAAGAAGCAAGGATACCCATCGTGAAGAAAATGTTCAATACCAAAGCACCATCGGCGATCAATCCCGGTACCAATCCATAGAATGCGCACATATAGATCATCAACAGCACCAATGCCAACACGAAAGAGATCACACCGGCATTGATAGCCTCTTGTCCTAATGACGGACCAACGACGTCTTCTTGAACGATATGTACGGAAGCAGCCATCTTACCCGATTTCAATACGTTCGCTAAGTCCTTCGCCTCTTCCGGTGTAAAGTGACCAGTGATTTGTGAACGACCTCCCGTGATCTCATCGTTTACGTTCGGAGCGGAATAAACCATCTCATCCAAAACGATAGCGATCTGGCGACCGATATTCTCTTTCGTCAAACGAGCCCAAGCCTTAGAGCCTTCGGCATTCATAACCATGTTAACCATTTGCTCTGAACGACCGGCTTGTTGCATAAAGTCAGCGTTAGCATCTGTTACTACGTCACCACCTAAAGCGGGACTTCCGTCACGGTTCGTTACCTTCAAGGCATATAACTCAAAGAACTGCTCTTTATCATCGATCGCCTTTACACCCCATTTTAAAGCCAAGTTACGAGGCAATACCTCTTTCACTTGTTTCATGTTCAGGTATTCGCTGATCTTCTCCATATCTTTTGCTTGAGCGATACCTACCGTCGAACCCGGAGACAACTGACCGTTGTACTGGCTAATCTGCAATAAAGCAAATAATGGATGTTGCTTAGCGAACTCTTCCATGCTTTGGTTAGCCTCAGTCTCTTTATTATCTTGACCAAGCTCTGCCAATAAAGAATCGGCCTCACTTACATTCGCATCAGCGGCATCAGCGATTTTCTCAACATTATCGGCAGCAGTAGCTACAGAGTCAGCGGAAGCCTCCTTACTTAAGATAGTAGCCAATACATTATCAGCGGCAACCAATTGTTGATAGATTTCCGGTAACTTATAAGTTTCCCAGAATTCCAAGTTAGCGCTACCTTGAAGCAACTTACGAACACGTTCCGGTTCTTTCACACCCGGCAACTCAACCAAGATACGACCCGCTGTCTCCAAACGTTGGATGTTCGGAGAAACCACACCGAAACGGTCGATACGAGTACGCAGTACGTTGAATGAGTTATCAATCGCACTTTGCAACTCTTGTTTCAAAACAGAAACAACCTGAGCGTCTGAGCTCTGGGGCGTGATTTTATCTTTTAACTCGAATGTACTGAAAATAGCGGAAAGACGTGCGCCGCTATCCAACTTCTTATACTCCTCAGCGAAAAGGTCGATGAAATCTTTTTGGCTAGTCGCTTGATGCGCATAAGCTAAATCCAACGCCTTGTTGAAATTCTCGTCTTGGTTGTTGTTAGACAACGAACGGATTACATCCGCCACGTTCAACTCAAGGACAACGTTCATACCGCCCTTTAAGTCAAGACCTAAACTAATTTCCATTTCACGGCATTGCTTAAGCGTATAGCCTAACCATACCTTCTGAGTAGATAGTGAGTCTAAATAAGCACTCTCTTTCGCAGGATCTCCACCCGCATACTCAGCGGCTTTACTGTTGTAATGTTGCGTCACGAACGAGAACGACAAATAGAACAAACAGACAAGCGTAAGTAACACCGCGAAGACCTTTACAAATCCTTTGTTTTGCATCTGAATCTTAGGTTTATGTTATTACATTATTTATATTCGTTTTTTCACAGGGTGCAAATATAGACTTTTTTTCTTTGATAAAGAGCAATTAGTATAATTATTTGTCACGCTCATAGTTTATTTCAAACGCAAATGTATATCTTTGGGGCTAAAATAATAAGGAAAATATACCATGAAACAGTTATTATTCGCTCTGTTATTTATCCCCGCCCTGCTATTCGCGCAAGAGGATCAACACTATCTGGCAGGGGCCGTTCCGGTTGCAGACGGTAAAGTCGTTTTTACCCGAGAGATTAATGCCCCCTCTTTAAGCAAGGCACAAATCTACCAACAACTATTAAAATGGGGACAAGAAAATTTTAACACAAAGGAAAGTAGAGTAGCTTATCAAAATGAGGCAAAAGGCGAGATCGCCATTATCGGGGAAGAATATATAGTATTCTCCAGCACAGCCTTATCCCTCGATCGGGCGATGATGAAATACCGTATTATCATTGAATGTAAGGAACATGCTTGTACCCTGCAACTTGCGGGCATCCGATATGAATATAACGTGTCTTACCAGAACGAGCCGGAGAAATACCTAGCCGAGGAATGGATCACGGACGAGTATGCCTTGAATAAGAGCAAGACGAAATTGAACCGTATCAGCGGTAAGTTCCGTAAGGCCACGATTGACTTCGCGGATAAGACGTTCGATAGCGCAGCCAACGCATTAGGCGCACAGTTGCTGACAGCTGCACCGGTAGAACCAGTATCCGCTCCGCAACGGGAAACACGACCTGTGGCACCGATGGAAGATTTCGTAGCGTTCCAAGCGGACAAAATACCTAGCACGATCCTCCAAATGTTACCGGACAACGCTTTACAGATCAAAGCCGTAAAAGGAAATACGACCGACGCAAACGTTGAATGGAAAGGCATAGGCAATATGTTCGGTAAAACGATCAGTACAATCTCCATATCCAAAGATAGTCCTGCTTATAAAGCGATTGGCAATAACGACGTATATCGATTATCCTTCTCCAAGCCCGGCACATCTGCCGATGCGCCATGGATTATTATCGAGTGCCGTAAACAAGGCGAGACCTCCGAAGGACAGCAAACGATGTTAATCGGCGAGATTACGAATGTATGGATCAAATAACGAAAAAGAGAGTTGCATTTATGAAAAAGATTCTATTATTAATATATATGATGTTCCCTGTGCTAGTCATGGCGCAGGGGCATAAAGGCGAGGTAGACGAATGCGCCCCCATGAAAAACGGGAAGGTATGCTATAGTGATGATGTAGAGATCGAGAATACCTCTAAACTAGAAATATTCAACGCTATTAACGCATGGGCTAAGAAATCTTATGGAAAAGATGTCTTCTTATCCAACGTAAACTCGAACAAGAACAAAGGGACCATCTTCGTAAGCTCTAAGGTTGAATTATTGTTGAATGATACAGACAAGACTATCATTAAATATAAAATGCGTATCACCTGCTTCGACAACCGATACACGATCGAGGCGAGCGATATCGTATATCAATACGATCCGCTAAACGATAAAAAGTACAAGACCTATAAAGCGGAAGATGTGATCGCCAATAATGGGGATAGCAATACGATAGCGCTGATCAAAGATCCTAAGCTATTCTGTAACGCTACCTTCTTCTTTGTCGAGAACTTGTTCGCCGACGTATTTGACGCTGCGCAGAACGCAGAATCCGAGTGATGAAACCCTTTTATTCAAGTTTCAGATAACACCATAACGGGTAGTGGTCTGAATAAGCGACCTTATCCACGGAACAATTCATAGAGGTCATGTTCGGGGAATGCAGGATATTATCGATACGGAACCAGAAGAAATTTTGATTATAGGTAATACCCATTCCCCGGCCAGACTCGGCAAAGGCATCCGTCAAATCCCCTTGGATCGTACGGTGCGCATAAGAAATAGGCGTATCATTAAAGTCACCGCATACCAAGACATAATCTCCTTTAGCGTTCTTAATCTCTTCTGATACCGCTTCCGCTTGCTTAGCCCGAATCCGGAAAGCAGGTCCTAGCTTTTGCTCGAACGCTCCTTTCAAATCGTCCAACCCATCCGAGCTAAAGCTCTTTATAAGGGATGAATAACGGGTCCGATCCTCCATCGTCAGTTTAAACGATTCCAAATGGTTATTAATCAAGGTCAACTTCTTTCCCTTGATGTTCACTTCATGTACGGAAGAGCCGTTATAATCCGAATCGTATTTCACCATCCGGGAATTCGACAGCGGATATTTGGAGAACACAGCGATGCCGAAACTCTGGAATTTCGTGGAGCTTTGATAAAATACGGAACGATAAGGATACATGCTCAACGCATCATAGATCTTAGAGGCAGTAAGGCTCTTCTCTGACTTAGCCGTGGCATATTCCTGCAAACAAACAATATCCGCGTCCGAGTTAGCGATATATTGGATAATCTTGTTCGGAGCTATCTTCGTATGATTCTTGTACCCAAAAGCCATCACATTATAAGTCAGCACCTTCAGTACCTCTTCCCGAGGAACATCCTTATGCGAGTGAAACGGAAAATAGCGTTTTACGGGACCCCAACATAACAAGAAGGAGAATATGCCGATCAATAAGAATTTCCATTCCCATAAGAACAGCCAATAGATAATAAAGCAAAGATTGACTACACATAAGACTGGAAAGGCTAATCCCAGATAAGATAACGTCATACTCGTCTCAGGAGACACCCGATCCGAATAAGCCGAGACTATCAACAATACGACAGCCACCACATTCGCTACGACGAATAAGAATTGAAGAAAAATCCGTAGAGTTTTCATAAGTATCTGTTATTTCTTACTGGCGTCGAAAAGTCGCTTTTTCTCTTCAGCGGAAAGGCTCTCATAACCGGAACGTTTCAATTTATCCAGTATAGTATCTAGATCCACCAACTCCTGATGTTTGCGTGCGTTATACTCATAATCCGTCTCGTTACGTTTATAAGTCACACGCATCTTCGGTTTCCGTTTGCCCAAATTCACGAACCAGTCGATCAACCGATTCATCGGAGCGGTCAAGTCCTTTCCATTACGAATACGGGAAGCGAACCACATACCAAACAAAGCCCCGCCGATATGGGCGATATGTCCTCCCGCATTATCAGAAGTCATCGCCAACAAATCGATCACCAGCGTAAAGATAGCCAAATAAATTAATTTGATCCTTCCGATCAAGAATAAATTAATCTCCAAATCCTTCCGGTAAAACGACACGGCGAAAACGATCGCCATAACAGATGCCGAAGCCCCCATCAAATAGCTAAAAGAGGCCACGTTCTGGAAATAAGGGAAAATATTATAAGCAAGGACAAACAATACCGCACCCGCAAGACCTCCCAATATATACAAGCCTCCCAACTGCCGCTCACTGAAAAAATTCAAGAACAATCCCCCGAACCAATACAACCAAAGCATATTGAACAAGATATGCAAGAAGTCAAAATGAGTGAACATATAAGTAAACAACGTCCACGGACGGAAGAGCAAAAGTTCCGGAGAAGCCGGCAACTGCAAATACTGCAAGAAAGGCACCCCTTGCACATTAAAGAGCATAAACAATACGCTGGCCAAACGTATCAAGATAAACAAGCCTACATTTATATATATCAGTTTCGACAGGATATTACCCGACTGAAACATACGCTTCAAATTAGTAAAAATACCGTCCATTGTCTGCATCTTTCTTTTTCCAATAACGAATTAGGAAATAACCGAATAACATACCCCCCAAATGAGCGAAATGCGCTACCGTATCGCCACCAAAACTAGCCACACCCATAAATAGTTCGGCAAGACCATAAAATATTACGAAATATTTGGCTTTAATCGGGATCGGTATAAACATCAAGTACAAAGGAACATTCGGGAAGATCATCGCGAATGCCAACAAGATTCCGAATACGGCACCCGAAGCGCCAATAGTCACGAAATAATTCAAGAACTCACTCTTGCTGATAATCTGGGCTCCATTCAAGTTTATCATGTCTTGGCTAGCGAAGATCACATCCCGCAAATTAAAGAACCATACCACCTCTTGTACCAAACCGGCGCCTATACCCGTCACGAAGTAAAAAATCAAGAAACGTTTGGGGCCCCATACGTTCTCCAATACCCGGCCGAACATATAAACGGCGAACATATTAAAAAACACATGCGCGAACGAATGGGTATCGTGCATGAACATATAAGAAACGATCTGATAAGCCTTGAAGTCGGTAGCACCCGGGACGTGAAGCCCTAATAAATCCACTAAATCGATGCCGACTTTCGGCAGTGCAAGGCTGGCTACCCAAAATAGCAAGTTTATAATGATAAGATTTTTCGTTACCGGCGGGATACTATTCAAGAACCCCGAATTTGTCTGATTCATCATATACTACGTTAATTTAGCGGCAAAGGTAAATATATTTTAGCCGTTTTTGCCCATAATAATACTAAAACATATGTAAATCGGTAAAAAAAGTAGGTTTTTCTTTTGTGATATTTCAAAATAAAACTACATTTGGAGCCGTCTATCGGTTATCATAGTTTTGTTTAATATATTAACAGTCAAACCATCATGAACAAATCAGAATTTATTAGTGCAGTCGCTGAAAAATCAGGTCTCAGCAAAGTGGATGCCAAAAAGGCAGTAGAAGCTTTTGTTGACACAGTTTCTAACGAATTAAAAGAAGGCGGTAAAGTCGCTCTACTTGGCTTCGGTTCATTCTCTGTGTCAGAGAAGGCCGCTCGTAAAGGTGTTAACCCGAAAACTAAAGAAACCATTGAAATCGCAGCTCGCAAGGCCGTGAAGTTCAAGGCTGGTGCTGAATTGAACGAGCTAATCAAATAAGAAACACCATTATTCTCTATAGAAGAAGGATACGATGCAAATTGTATCCTTTTTTTGTGTACCTTCGCGTACAAATAAAATCCGAATTATAGTTAGACGAATATGGTTATCGAACAACAGATTACCGGGGCTATCATAGCCGGCATCAAAGAACTGTACGGAGCGGATGTCACCGCTAGCCAAGTGCAGTTACAAAAAACGAAAAAAGAATTCAAGGGGCACTTGACCCTAGTTGTATTCCCATTCCTTCGCATGTCGAAGAAATCTCCGGAGCAGACCGCTCAGGAAATCGGTGAGTACTTATTGAGAAACGAGCCAGCGGTAGCTGAATTTAATGTAATCAAAGGATTCCTTAACCTGACGGTCGCTTGCTCTTGCTGGATCGATTTACTGAACTCGATCAATGAGCAGCCCGCTTACGGTATCATTCCGGTTACCGAGCAGTCGCCTTTGGTTATGATCGAATATTCCTCTCCCAATACAAATAAACCGCTTCACTTGGGCCATGTCCGCAACAACTTATTAGGATACAGCTTATCGAAGATCATGAAAGCGAACGGTAACCAGATCGTAAAGACGAATATCGTAAACGATCGTGGTATCCATATCTGTAAATCCATGTTGGCTTGGCAGAAATGGGGAAATGGAGCTACCCCAGAGTCTACAGGAAAGAAGGGCGACCATCTGATCGGTGACTTTTACGTATTATTCAGCAACAAATTAAAAGAGGAGACCCATGCGTTAGAAGCGAAAGGCCTTACCAAGGAAGAAGCCGAGGCTCAATCCACCTTGATGGCGGAAGCCCGTGAGATGCTTCGTAAATGGGAAGCCGGAGACAAAGAGGTGCGTGCGCTTTGGGAAATGATGAATAATTGGGTATACGCCGGGTTCAACGAGACTTATAAGATGATGGGCGTAGATTTCGATAAGATTTATTACGAGTCTCAAACGTATCTGGAAGGAAAAGGCAAGGTGATGGAAGGCCTAGAGAAAGGGATTTTCTATCGCCGTGAAGACGGCTCCGTATGGGCTGATCTGACGAAAGACGGGCTGGATGAGAAATTATTGCTTCGTGCGGATGGAACTTCCGTCTATATGACGCAGGATATCGGTACCGCCAAGCTGCGCTTCGATGATTACCCGATCAATAAGATGATCTATGTGGTAGGGAACGAGCAGAATTATCACTTCCAAGTATTATCGATCTTATTGGATAAGTTAGGCTTCGAGTTTGGCAAGGGATTGGTCCACTTCTCCTACGGAATGGTAGAGCTACCGGAAGGTAAGATGAAGAGCCGTGAGGGAACGGTCGTAGATGCCGATGATTTGATGGCCGAGATGATCAGTACCGCACGCGAGATTTCCCAAGAATTAGGGAAATTGGACGAGATGACTCCGGAAGAGGCTGAGAATATCGCCCGTATCGTAGGTCTTGGCTCCTTGAAATATTTCATATTAAAGGTAGACCCTCGCAAGAATATGACGTTCAACCCGAAAGAGTCTATCGACTTCAACGGAAATACGGGACCATTCATCCAATATACCTACGCCCGTATCCGTTCCGTATTGCGCAAAGCAGCGGAACAGGGCATCGCATTACCGGAGCAGTTACCGCTTACTTTCGCCATTTCCGAGAAAGAAGAGAACCTGATCCAAATGATCGCCGATTATGCGGAGATCGTGAAAGAGGCAGGTAAGCTATACAGCCCGGCCTGTGTCGCCAACTATATTTATGATCTGGTAAAGGAATACAATCAATTCTATCACGATTTCTCCATCCTTCGCGAAGAGAATCCGGAATTGAAGAACTTCCGTTTAGTCTTATCCGCCAATGTAGCTAAGATCGTGAAATCCGGTATGGATTTATTAGGCATCGAGGTTCCGGAAAGAATGTAACGATAGAAGATGAACATAAACGAGAAAACAAGAAAGGCTCTCCTTCGATTTCAACAAAATGAAATCACGGAGAGCCTTCTCTATACGCAACTCGCCGCTATCGAGAAAGATCCAAGCAACAAGGAAGTATTATTACAGATAGCGAATGACGAGAAAGGACATTATACGATCCTGAAAAAGTATACGGGGCAAGAGATCTCCCCGAATAAATTACGTGTCACCAAATACTACTGGCTGGCACGTATCTTGGGGATTACTTTCGCCATTAAGCTAATGGAAGGTAGCGAGGAAAGCGCCAAGAATGATTACGCCTCTTATGATGAGTATCCGGATTTGCAACAAATCGCACGAGACGAAGATGAGCATGAGCAGAGGTTGATCGCCTTGATCAATGAGGAACGGTTGGAATATATGGGTTCTGTCGTACTGGGGCTAAATGACGCTTTGGTAGAATTTACAGGTGCTTTAGCTGGCTTTACCCTTGCCTTGAGCGACTCTAGATTAATAGCTTTGACCGGAAGCATCACTGGAATAGCCGCCGCATTATCCATGGCTTCCTCCGAATATCTATCTACCAAGTCCGAGAATGGAAATGAAAACGGGAAACATCCCGTCAAGGCATCGATCTATACGGGAATAGCTTATATCTTTACGGTAGTCGCCTTGGTCGCTCCATTTATCTTTATATCGAACGTATTAATGGCTTTAGGGCTTATGCTCATCATAGCGTTGAGTATCATCGCCCTTTTCAACTATTATTATTCCATAGCGAGAAGCGAGAGTTTCCGGAAGCGTTTTACCGAGATGGCAGTACTTAGTTTTAGCGTGGCCGCATTAAGCTTCTTGATCGGATATGCGTTAAAAGAATTTACGGGCATCGATGTCTAAAAAATCATAGTTATGTTTTGAAAAATTCATAGTTATGAGTTTAGTAAATCATAACTATGAATTTTTAGAGCTATAATCAAGCCTTTTTCCGTGTCGTACGTTTCTTCGTCGCAGCAGGTTTTTCTCCCGCCTCGGCGATTATCTTCTGGCATTCCTCCAAGGTCAAGTTCTCTGGTTTCTCTATCGTCTTAGGGATTCTGTAATTCTTTTTCTTATAAGAGATATAAGGGCCGAAGCGACCATTCAAGATCTCCATTTCCGGATCCTCATCGAACTTCTTGATAAATCGTTGCTCATCTTTTTGTTTTTTTGCCTCGATCAACTCGATAGCTTCCTCGGCTGTTATCGACAAAGGATTCAAGCCCTTCGGTATGGATACGAACTTTCCGTCATGACGGATAAACGGGCCAAAACGTCCGACAGCGGCAACCATGACCTTACCTTCATATTCACCAATCGTACGGGGTAGATCAAACAATTTCAAGGCTTCTTCCAAAGTAATCGTCTCGATAGATTGCCCCTTCATCAAGGTTGCGAACTGAGGTTTAGGAGCCTCTTTATCCTCTGGGTGCGCCTGCCCGATCTGTACGACTGGGCCATAACGACCGATCTTCACGAAAACAGGTTTGCCGCTCTTCGGATCGATACCCAATTCACGCTCACCCACTTTATGCTCCGTACGGACAGAGGCTGCCTCTTCCACGATCGGATGGAATAGTTTATAGAATTTATCGATAGCGTCCGTCCATACCATCTCGCCTTCCGCTACGGCATCGAATTCCTTCTCTACGCTCGCCGTGAAGTTATAATCCATAACGCCCGGGAAATACTCCATCAAGAAATCATTCACGACCGTACCGATATCGGTTGGCATCAACTTATTCCGGTCCGCTCCTACGATCTCCGTCTTTTGGACTTCCTTGATCGTATGCCGGTCCAAGGTTATGATATTATAAGTACGCTCCGTTCCTTCCTTATCCCCTTTCACGACATACTCTCGATTCTGGATCGTCTGGATCGTAGGAGCATAGGTAGAAGGACGACCGATTCCCAATTCCTCCAAACGGCGAACCAAACTTGCTTCCGTATAGCGGGGAGGACGTTGCGTGAAACGTTCGGTAGCGACGATATCCTTCATACTCAATACCTCGTTCAAGGTAACCGGAGGAAGAAGGCCGTTTTCCTGTTCCTTCTCATTCTCGTCATCAAAACTCTCGCGGTACACCTGAAGGAAACCGTCAAAAGTAATGACCTCACCGGTAGCCACGAACTTCTCTTTCTTGCCGCCGATGCCTACGGAGATCGTCGTACGCTCCAACTCGGCGTCCGCCATCTGGCAAGCGATCGTACGTTTGCGGATCAATTCGTATAATCTCTTTTCCTGAGCGGTCCCGCTTATCTCATCATTGCTGATATAGGTCGGACGAATCGCCTCGTGCGCTTCTTGCGCTCCCTTGCTCTTGGTATGATATTGACGGAATTTATAATATTTCTCACCGTAGGTATCCAAGATAGCTTCTTTTGCCGTCCCCAAAGCCAAATCACTTAAGTTCACGGAGTCAGTACGCATATACGTGATCAATCCGGACTCATACAGGCGTTGGGCGATCATCATGGTCTGCGAGACCGAATAACCCAACTTACGGGCGGCCTCCTGCTGCAAGGTAGATGTCGTAAAAGGAGGGGCTGGTGTCTTGCGCACCGGCTTTTTCGAGATATCATCGATCGTGAAAGAAGCGTCCTTGCAAGATTCAAGGAATGCCTCCACCTCTTCCTTATCTTTCAAACGACGGTTCAGCTCCGCCTTGAGGATTGTCGTACCATCCGGCAAGATAAAGCTAGCGATCACACGGTAGGCGGCCTCCGAGACAAACTCGTTGATCTCTCGCTCCCGCTCTACGATCAGACGTACGGCAACCGATTGCACGCGCCCCGCGGATAAAGCCGGCTTCACCTTACGCCAAAGAATGGGGGATAGCTCGAAACCCACGATACGGTCTAAGATACGACGGGCTTGCTGCGCGTTCACCAAATCGATATTGATATCTCTCGGCGTCTCAATCGCATGTAATATAGCGTTCTTGGTAATTTCATGAAAAACGATACGTTTCGTATTCTCAGGTTTCAATCCTAATACCTCATATAAATGCCAAGAGATGGCCTCTCCCTCCCGGTCCTCATCGGAAGCCAACCAAACCTGCTCGGCTTTCTTCGCTTCGTTCTTCAATTCGGTCACGAGTTTCTTCTTATCTGAGGGAATCACGTATTCCGGGGCATAATTGTGTTCGAGGTCTATACTGAAATCTTTCGTTTTCAAGTCGCGGATATGACCATAGCTAGACATAACCTTATAGTCCTTTCCGAGGAACTTCTCGATGGTTTTTGCCTTGGCTGGTGACTCCACTATTACCAAATTCTTTTGCATATCTATTTTTTGCTGGTTAGAAATCGGGTGCAAACTTACACAAATAATTAACGTACGCAGTATATCGATCACTAAAAAAGCGTTTTTTCCTATACATTATATATATAGTCATGCGTTTCTATTTACCTTCGCGGGACAAAATCAAAAAGCTATTCAAAAATATGGAAGAGATAAAGCGACTTATTTCAGAGAATAAACTAGAAGAAGCGATCCGGCTCTTGGACGCTTACCTCACGGAGCAACCGAGATCCGACGAGGCTTGGTTTCTCCTCGGAAAAGCTCATTATAAACTAGGCAACGTACGCCTAGCCCTCAACAGCTACCTGCAAGCGATAGAGATCAATCCGGAAAGCCCGGCACAAGCGGCCTACGATATGGCGATCAAGGTGCTGGATTTTTATAATAAGGATATGTACAACCATTAAGAAGACAGAGCACCCGTACCCAAATAAATTCTAGAAGTACAAGTAACTCGACTTTATGCATTTATGAAGTTAGTTGTTATTGATATAGCGTTTATTTGTATAATGCTCATTTACAACTTATAACGTAAGCTCGTCATAATAGGCATCGTTAAAGGCTTACAATGGGCATTATAAAGTGCTTATAATGGGCATTCTTAGCACCTAACATTGCCCATCGTAATTTGTAGAGACGGGGCGTGCCCCGTCTCTACAAGATATACAATGAATTTATGTTTCTTTAGATTTCAATCTTCCATGGGAGTAATCGTATAGTCATGCAGACAGAAGAAATGATAAAAATACAGAAAATGCTTTTTTCATATAAGTAAACTTTAAGAAATTACCTTTATCCAAATGATTATCCTTTATAAGTCAGCGCCAACATCGTAATATCATCGCTCTGCGTAGCGCCGTTCACGAATGATTGGACGGATTCGGATATACCTTCGATCATGGATTTGGGGGATTGGTTCTTTACGGAGCTACAAGCCTCTACCAAACGGATATCTCCATATTGCTCATTCCGCAGGTTCATCGCCTCACTGATTCCATCCGTATAGAGGAACAAGCTGTCTCCCGCTTCCAGTTTCAAGGATTGTTCTTTATAAGCTAATCCCGGCACGACTCCCAAGGCCATCCCACCAGTCATCGGCAAAAGAGATACCTTATCGTTCTTACGAATCCAAACCGGACGATTATGCCCCCCATTGCAATAAACCACGTCGCCCGTATGGATATTCAAGATCGCGTAAAAAGTAGTAACAAACATCCCATTGACACTCTCACGGCACAATAGATCATTCGATTCCTTCATGCAGACCGCCGGGGAAAGCTGCCTAAGCGCCGTAGCACGGATCACCGTACGGCTGATCGCCATGAAAATAGCGGCGGGAATCCCCTTATCCGACACGTCAGCGATCGTAAAACCCAGATGATTATCGTCCACCAAGAAGAAATCATAGAAATCACCCCCCACGGCCTTCGCCGCGCTCATGGTCGCGTAGAGATCGAATTGCTTATATTGCGGGAACGGAGGGAACTGCTTCGGCAAGATCGATTGCTGTATCTCACGTGCCACGTTCAAGTCGTATTGTATCTCCTCTAGCTGATGATGTTCCTTTTGGGCCTCCTTGATAAAAGAAATCTGCTCGACCGCCTTCTCGATCGTACGTTCCAGATCCTCCATATCGATCGGCTTGGTAGCGAAGTCGAAAGCACCATGGTTCATGGCGGTACGAATATTCTCCATATCCCCATAAGCCGATACGATGATACATTTCAAGGCCGGGTTACGCATCTCGTTAATCTTCGTCAGCAATGTCAAGCCATCCATCTCCGGCATATTGATATCGCTCAATATGATATCAAAGTCCGGATGGTCCAACATCATCCTCAACGCCTCCAAACCATTATGGGCAAAGGAGAACTCATACTCTCCCTTACGGATCTTCCGACGGAAATATTGGGTTAGCAACGCTTCCAGATCCTGTTCGTCGTCTACGCTTAATATCTTGATCGCCATAATTCTTCTGTTTATTTCGTTAATGGAATAAGGAATATGAAACGGGTAAACTCACCTTCTTTCGATTCCACCTCTATCTTCCCGTCATGCTTCTCCTCTATAATGGATCGAGTGATAGATAGCCCCAAGCCAGTTCCCTCTCCCACCGGTTTCGTGGTGAAAAACGCGGAGAATATCTGCTCCCGGATATCCTCCGGCATACCGATACCATTATCCTCGATACTTAATCTTAAAGAATCTCCCTCCTTCCGTAGATCCACGGATATAACCGGCTCATACCCGATCGGCGAGAGCTTGGATTTACTATAGACCGCATAGCAAGCGTTATTCATGACATTCAATACCGCACGGCTCAAATCCTGCGGGATCACTTTCAGCATCGGAAGCCCCTCCTCGTAATGCTCCCGGATCGCGATATTGAAACCTTTATAGTTCGCTCGCATCGAATGATAAGCCAGCCAAACATATTCCTTCACCAGATTCTTGATATCCGTAGGGATGTACTCGTCATCCTTCCCTCTGGAATAAAGCAAGATACCCCGGATGATACTTGTCGCCCGGTTTCCATGTTCCTCGATCTTCTTCAAGTTACCATGCAAATCATTAACGATCTCGCTAAACTCCTCATGCAAGGCGGTCAGCTTCTCCCAAGATTCCGGAGGCAAGACATCTTTCTCTTCTTCTAAAATATCTTCCAAGTCATCCACTAACTTAGAGGACAGCTTACTGAAATTGATGACAAAGTTGAGCGGATTCTGGATCTCATGCGCAATCCCGGCACTCAACATTCCTAAAGAAGATAATTTCTCTAAGTTCTTCACTTGCAAACGTAGCCGTTCTATTTCCTTACTCTGGTCTTCCATATCTATTCCTCCTCTTTAGGCGGTGTAATTGTTTTCGGTTGATATACAGGGATCGTAATTAGAAACTGGGTATATTCTCCTTTCTTACTCTCCACCTCGATGGTTCCCCGATGGTTTTGCACGATCTCACGGCATAGGTAAAGCCCTACGCCGGCCGCTTCCCCCGTTGTCTTTGTCGTGAAGAAAGGAGCGAATATCTTATCTTTTATATTCTCGTCGATACCGGACCCATTATCCCGGATCGTTATTTCCAGCATATCCTTATTAACTTTCAATCCAAGGAATATCTCCGGACTAAAAGTCACAGTCTCCGATTTCTTCAACAGGGCATACATGGAATTTTTCAATATCCCGGCCAGAACCTTACTGAACTGTTCCACGTTTACCTCCATCATCAAAGACAGCGTCAAATTATCGAAAACAATCCGGATATTCTTCTCTTGAATATCCTGCTCATACGTTTTCTTCAATTTATCCAAGGCGATCCGGCATAATCCGTTTATGTTGGTAAGCGTAAGATTACCTCTTCGGTCTTTCAGCAATTCCTCCATCGCCTTAACGATACGGACCGTATTGAAACCATGCTCGGAGATCTTCTCCAAATTACTGGTCATCATATTCAACAAATCAACCGAGTCGTCATACACATCCGGTTTCAGATGTTCTTTCTGACTATCCAGATTTTCCCGGAGATCCTTGGCCAACCCCGATGTCAGATTCGCGAAGTTATTGATATAATTCAGTGGGTTCAAGATACGGTCCACCAAACCTTGAGTCAATTGTCCTACGGTAGCCATCCGTTCCTTACGGACCAGCTCGTCCTGCGCCTCACCCAAGGCTTTCAAAGCCGCCGCCAATTTCTCGGATTCCTCTTGGATCGCGTCTTTCTCCGAACGGATCTCCTGCGTACGCTCCTCTACCTCTTTTACCAAATACTCTTTTTGTTTGAGTTTCCGCTTGAAAACCAACTTAGAGATCTGGCAAAACAGAATCAAGAAAAGCAATCCGATCCATTCTTGATGACCGAACTTCACAGATACACAAATACCGACCAAGCTACCCAGTGTAACCCGTTCGCAAAGTTTAATCCGCCTTTTTAACCGATCGATCTCGGTATGTAAATCCTGTATCATGATGAACCTCCTTTCCTAACTATAAATAGGCAACGTAATCGTAACTTCCGTATATTTATCTTTCTCAGACTCGATAGCGATCGTACCCTTATGGTTCAACACGACCTCCCGACTCAAGTAAAGACCTGTTCCTGCCGCTTCCGCGGTCGGTTTGGTGGTAAAGAACGGAGAAAAGACTTTCGTCTTTATCGTTTCTTCTATACCGACGCCATTATCACGGATAACCACTTGCAGCTTATCCGCTTGAATACGCAATACCAACGAGACAGAAGGCTGATATCCCGGCTCTCCGGCCTTTTTCAAGACCGCATATATACTATTATCCAATATCTGCGACAAGGCTTTTCCCATCTGATCGATATTCACCTCGATTGTCAACGGTACGGAAAGCCCGGAGAATGATAGATCTACTTGATTTTTCTCGATCTCCTTCGCGTAATTCTTTCGCAAGATATCCAGATTGACCTTACATAAATCATTAATATCCACGCAGGTTCGATTCGCCGAATGATCTTTCAGCAATTCTTCCATCGCTTTTACGATCCGCACCGTGTTATCACCATGCTTGGCGATCTTATCCAGATTGCCGGTCAAAAGAACCAGCAGTTCTTGCGTATCATTATAATTATCGTGTTTATCGGTCTCTTCGTCCTCATCGATATTCTGCTTGATATCTTTCGCTAATGCAGCAGACAAATGAGCGAAGTTATTGATATAATTCAAGGGATTCAAGATACGATCCACCAGACCTTTCGTTAATTGGCCGATCGATGCCAGACGTTCCTTACGAACCAACTCGTCTTGAGCATCCGCCAAGGCAGAAAGGGCACGGGATAGTTTCTCCGACTCCGCTTGCATCGCATCCCGCTGGAAACGCAATTCCATCGTCCGCTGCTCCACGAGATTAGAGACGAACTGTCTTTTTCGCAGACGGAATTGCGTATAATACTTTAACAAGAATAGAAGGACTACGGCTCCCACCAAATAATAAACCAGTTCTTCCTTCTTCTGGTAAACCGCCAAGGCGATCCATGCCGTCCCGATCACGGTCAGCGTCTCGATCACCCGCATCCTCCAGCGAAGGCTTTCCAGTTGTTTGATATTTATGTCACCCATCCTTCCTATTTCAAGTGTTAGAAATTGATATTAACGCCAATCATCGCACTAAAGCTTTGCAAAGGATATCCGTAATATACCTCATACTTCTGGCAAAGGATATTATTCAATTTTGCGTAAACACCAAAGGTATCGTTGAAGGTATAGGTACCTGTTAGGTTTAGCTCGTTGATGTTGTTCATCTTGTATTCGCCAGCTCCCGCAGACACGCTACTGTGATTTTCAGCTTCCCAGTAATTCTTTACAAAAGCATAACGCCCGGTGGCCAAATAATAATCCAAGGCAACAGATAACTTATCGATCGGACGCACGGTTACATTTGCGTTAACCTCCATTTCTGGCTTTCCATAAGCATGGCTTAGTTCAACACTCTCATCCCCTTGATTTGCCTTCCAATTATTATACACCCCTTTTAAAGAGATATCCAGCAATTGCTGATAGCTATATTTCAAGTTAGCCCCTACAAAAAGCTGCTTAGTATCGACATCCGGTATCGCTTCACTGAAATTGGAAAAAAAGTCAGGTTTAGATGTGGCCACTTGACTGAAAAGCACATCGCTACTAGTTATCTTATAACCAGCGAACACGTCGAACCAAAATCCCGGTGCCACGCCACTCCGGATACCCAAGATAGCATTCAACCAGTTACGAGAAGGAGCCAACTCTTTCATTGGATACAGATAACGGTTGATCTGTGACATATCGTACATGCTGTTGGAGTAAAGCTTTCCGTCAGCCTTTACATATAGCTCCGTTTTATCAGCTACCTCCACATCAGCGGCAATATTTGGCGAGGCCATGAACTCCGCGTCATCACCTGTAGCCAACATCACATTCGCACCTAATTTGATTTTCCAATTATCACCCTCAACTTTATAATATGGTGATAACATCACCTCGGCATGATTCTTAAACTCATAAACATACGAATTAGAAGCTGCCTCCGGAAAGTTGTAGTTGAAATACTCCACCAATCCACCCAAGCCAATCCGCATATTCCCATTAAAACCTGCGTTCAAATCAAACTTCGCCTCTAAAGTATGCTCCGTCGGTCCATCTATATTCTTGTTCAACCCATATTTATGGGAGAAATTTATATAACCTAAATCCAGCAAATATCCGAACGGGGCATCTTCCTTCGACTCAAATCCGATATTAGCAGCTATCGTCTGGTTTACTTGGTTTGTTTCCCGATCCACTCTATCCAAACTACCCTCTGCCATCATAGACCAAGCATCCGCAATAGGCAGTCCATAATAATTAAACGCCGAATATCCGTACTTCGCACCAATACTAAATATCGTCTTATCAAAAACATGCTTGAAATTGATGCCTCCCAGATTATCGTTGATCTTCGCCTTCACCTTCTCATCGTCCATCTGAATATATTTCACCTTTCCATTCGTAGAACGATGTGAATACCAAATATTCAACTTATCCTTCTCGGTACTCAAGATATGATATCCCAAATCACCGTTTATATTCAGATATGTGCCTACACCGAAGTTAAAATATCCCCGGCGCTTGTTGTAGTCCATCTGCGTCATGATATTTCCGGAAGGCAACAAACTAATCTCTTTCTGCGGATCGGCGGCGATCGTATAATTCGAGTAATCGATCGGGATCTTACGAACCTCCGGCTCTTTCACCACGGGAAGCGTATTTACCTTGCTAGCGTCCTGCACGGAAGGATCATACTCCCGTTCAAGCGTCATCTCTCGGTTCAGGTTCTTTTCTTTCGTAACATCCTCTTGCGCACTCGCAGCAGCAGCCGAACCCAGCAAAGCTACCACACACAACGCCTTTACATTATATATAGTCTTCATCGCTTTCTTTTATTTCTTTAGTTTACCCAATCTGTCTTCGATCATCGCGGCGATCTCATCATCGCCCTTGTAGTTGTTTTGCAAACTGGTCAGATATTGACGAGCTTGGAAATCATCACCTTGGCGGATATAAATATCAGCCAACAAGATAAAGCCCCGTGCCAACCAATATTGGTGAGGCGTACCGTTCTCGATGAAGTTCATCAAGACAGTCTCGGCATTCTTATCATCCTTATTATCATAATACAATTGAGCCAATAGATATTTAGCCTCCGCCCCGTGTATCGTACGGGTATCCTTGCTGATCTCCTTCAAGTCGGCCAACGCCTTGTTCTCCTGCTTCAAGCTGATATAAGCCTTCGCACGGACATAACGGGCCTCGGACATAATCTCGGGAGATAGCTTCGGTTCCTTCAGCAAATCGTTGGCGGCAAGCAAAGCCTCTTGCGGCTGACCGGTCAACTCGGCGCAACGCATCAAGCCCAATTTAGCGGCCTCCTTATTCTCCGGATTCTCCGCTACCGCCTGTAGATGCTTGAAACTTTCCATAGCGGCAGCGTAATCCTTATCCAGATACTCGATCTCAGCCTTACGAGCCCAAGACTCTTCCCTGAATTTCGTATCACCGCTCTCCAATACCAACGAGAACAGACGTTTCGCCTCCTCCAGATCTTTCTTGGCAAAAGCGATACTTGCCAAATAGAAATTAGCGTTCGAGCTAAACGCTCCCTGCGGGAAGGTTTGCAAATAATTCGTCAAGCTACGACGAGCGCCCTCATTATCGCCTCGCATAAATAACTTCTCGGCCGCCAGATAGGTCAAGGAGTCTTGCTCACTCACCTCGAAACGAACATTTCCACCTAACGAATTCGCATAGGCGGCAAACGAATTGATATCGTTCAGCTCGATATATACGGACTTCAAGTCTTGCAAGGCCACTTTCGCCTCCTCGCTACCCGGATAGTTGCTAATCACGTTCTTATAAGCCTCGGCCGCTTTCTCCGGCTGATTGTCGTTGAAGTAAATCAAACCAAGCTGTACGCCGGCCTTACGAGCCAGACTGCTTTGCGGGAAATCACGCATCAATTGCTCAAAGCTTGCCGCAGCCGCTTGATTATTATCCAATAACACGTAAGAACGTCCTTTCTCAAACAAGGCATCGTCCACATATTGTGATTCCGGGAACTCACGGATCAAACGATCCATCACGCTGATCTTTCCCTTATAATCTTTCTGCAATCCCAGCAAGAAGCCCTTCTGATACACCGAATAATCTCCGGCGGACGGTTGCAATTGCGCCGCACGGGTATAATTCTCTTCCGCCATAGCGAACTGACGGTTGTGGAATAAACAATCGCCGATACGATTATAAGCGTCCGCATAAGCCGGAGTCTGCTGATTGCTTTCCAGATTCACGTATTGACGGAAGCGGTTCAACGCCTCGCCATACTCTTTCAATTTGAAGTAGCTGTAACCTAAGTTATAATGTGCCAAGGCATACATATCCGTATTACGTTGGCGGGTATTATTCAAATAGGTACGATAATCGGAAATCGCCTTATTATACTCACCTTGGCGATAATAAGATTCCCCACGCCAGAAATAAGCGTCGTTACGAGATTCCAGATTATAAGCGCCCAGTGAGATCGCACGGCTGAAAAGATCGACCGCCTTATCCAATTCCATATTCGTGAACGCCTGCGTTCCCAACTGGAATAAGATATCTTGTTTCGCCTCCAAGATCTTCGTACTCGGATGCTTGATCTTATCGATAGAGTTCAGAGCCGCTTGATAGTTCTTGGTAGTCAAATAAACCTCCACCAGATAATCGTTTACCTTATCGGCATATTTGGAATTCGGGAAATCATTCAAGAAATCCTCGAAGATTGTCACCGACTCGCCAAAGCCCGTGAAAGCGGTCTCGTGGATCAATAAAGCGTAATTATACATAGCCGCCTCTTTCACTTGCTTATCGAAAGAAGAAGTCGCGGCAGCCTCGAAGGCCATACGGGCGTTATTCTTATCTTTTAATTTCAGATAACTTTGCCCCAGATACAGATAAGCGTTCTGCGAAAGGGCGTCGTTCTCACGAACGGTCCGTCCCAAAGCGTTCACGGCGCTACTGTAATTACCCTTATTATAATAACATACGCCCAAGATATATAAATCGCCCCTCAACGGGCTATCCGTCGAGGATACATATTTACTCAGCATATTAATCGCCTGATCCTCATTTCCCAGATGATAGTAGGCGTTACCCATGATACGGTAAACCTCGCTATTGTTCTCGCTATCCGGATAAGAGGCTAGCAATTCCTTACCTTCGCTGATCACTTTCTCGTATTTATTCTGGATAAAATAAATTTGCGTGATATAGTACAAAGATCGCTCCTTATAATCAGGCAAGTCCTTCAAGCGGGTAAATTCCACCAAGGCATTGTTGTATTTACCGGTCGCATAATCGATATAAGCGACATAATAGGTAGATGCTTCCCGGTACTTCGTTCCGATCTGCTCGATCCGTGCGAAATAACCACGGGCCTTCTCCATATCCCCGGTTTGCAACAAGGAATAAGCCAAACGGAAACAATAAGCCTCCTGTTGTTCCGGACTTAGCATATCAATGTTCGATTCGTTAAACCAAAAGATAGCTTTCTGATACTCTCCCTGTCCGAAATGGGCGGAACCGATCAAGAAGTTCACCTCGTCCGCATGACGGGAAGCCGGGTACACATCCAGATAATCTTTCAATAACTCAACGGCATTGGGACGGCCTTGCTCATAAGCGGAATAAACCAACATATAATCGGCCTCTTGAATCAAGTCGACATCCGTGGAATGCTGTTTATACGCCTCCAGCTTATCGATACAACCTGAATAATTCTTCAAACTAAACAACTCCTTGCCTTCGACAAACAAACGGTTCGGCGCATCAAATTGATACGATCTCTGCCCGCTTGCCATGTGGCTGCCTACTACCAGACACAGCGGAATAAGTATTCTTTTCATCACTCATTTGCTTTTTAATACAAGCACTTACTTCAGTGCCCATTCGTTCTAATTCGCAAATATAAGTAATATGTGCCAAACAGAAGGCAAGTTCTATCAATATTTACCAAGATAGATCGGTACCGCCTTTCGGATAGAGTCTAAACCGAAGTCTTCCGGATTCACATCCTCCGGGCGAAGGATCACGATCTCGGCGGCATCATCTTCCGCATGCACGTTATTGAAATCATCTACCAAGCACTCATAAAACATATCTAGCGTATGCACCTCAAAGCCGGAATACATATATAAATTAGGCAAGGAAAACAAATAACGGCAATTCTGGATATGCAACCCCGTCTCCTCCCTTACTTCCCGGCGAGCGGCCTCCTCCCCCGACTCAAACATATCGACGAAGCCACCGGGCAAATCCAATGTACCTTTAGCCGGCTCTTTTCCTCGGCGAACCAGCAATAACTCCCCCTTAGCGTTCTTTATGAAACAAGCGACAGCCGACGACGGGTTGAAATAATAAACAAAACCGCACGCCATACATTTTTTCGCTTTCTCGTTATGTTCCACGAAAGCTTTTGCCCCGCAAACCGGGCAAAACTGAAATTGATACAACGGATGTCTCATACTTTATGACTTATAATTCAATTAAAAACAACAAGCCGCACCTAAATATAGATGCGGCTTGCCTTATTTCGCAAATCTCTTTTCGTTATATGCAAAACTGGATTTAGACTTCCAAACCAGCGCTTTGGTCTCTTACTTCCCAACCCAAAGCACTTGCTCCCAATACAGCAGCGTCGCTCTCTTTCAATTGAGAGAATAATAATTTAGTCTTACCAGCGAATACTTTTAACATATTCTTCTCCATTGCACGCTTGATCGGGTTCATAATCAAATCGCCCGCTTTCGTAAGGCCACCAAACAAGATGATAGCTTCCGGGCTAGAAAACGCCACGAAATCAGCAAAAGCCTCACCTAACATCGTACCTGTAGCCTCGAAGATCTCAAGAGCGATCTTATCATTCTTCATAGCTGCGTCGTATACGTCTTTTGAAGTGATTTCATCCGGATCCAAGTCGCGAAGAACACTCTCATCCTTACGTATCTCCAGATATTCACGAGCTGTACGAGCCACACCGGTAGCTGAAGCATAAGCCTCCAGACATCCTTGGCGACCGCAACCGCACTGGCGACCATTGTTACGACGCATGATAACGTGACCCAACTCACCGGCAAAACCGTCATGTCCATATACCAAGTTACCACCGACTACGATACCGCTACCCACGCCAGTACCCAAAGTGATCACGATAAAATCTTTCATACCGCGAGCGGCTCCATACGTCATCTCACCGATAGCGGCAGCGTTGGCGTCGTTTGTTAAAGCAACAGGAATACCATCGATCTGTTCGCTGATCAATTGAGCCAAAGGAATCTTACCTTTCCAAGGCAAGTTCGGGGCGAATTCGATACATCCGTTGAAAAAGTTTCCGTTCGGAGCACCTACACCCACACCTTTAATCTTATCCGAACCACCAGCCTGATCAATAACAGATTTCAGACCTTTAGCAAGTTCCGCTACATAGTCATTAACGTCTGCATATTTACCAGTCTTAATTGATCCACTATACAAGATTGTTCCTCTTGCGTCAACTACACCAAAAACAGTATTGGTACCACCTATATCGATACCTACTACATAAGGCTTCTCCATGATTTTATATTTAGGATTAATAATGATTTTCCTCTTTCTGGGTAGCAAATATAAGAGGTTTAACACAAGTTGCAATACGATTTGAAGAAAATTTTACAGATTCCTATCATTTTATCTCCTTTTTTCGAAAACTTATGTTAAGCAACATTGTTATACAATAATGGAGAATTATCGCAACGGTAATATCTCGATCCAATAGTCATCCGGATCATTAATAAAATACAATCCCATTTCGGTATTCTCGAAGCAAACCGCTCCCATTTCCTTGTGGTATTTACGTACCTCATCATAATCACCGGCTACCCGGAAACAAAGATGGCTCTCATTGTCGCCTAGCTCATAAGGTTCTTTCCAGTCACGCAGCCAAGTCAGCTCCATCAAAAAACCGGTTTGCTCATCTGTTAAATAAACCAATATAAAAGAACCGTCTTCCGCCACTTTTCGATGATGCTCTTTCAATCCCAACGCTTTGTTATAAAAAGCGATACTTTTCTCCAAATCCAATACGTTAATATTGAAATGGTCAAATCTGCCTTTAACTTCCATACCTAAATAAATTTATATGTTTTCTAAAACCTATACATTAATAATATATTATATATCGGTACCCTCACCCGGTACAGAAAGGACAACATACCGGCAACCTTTCGATTCGGCATATGGGGCAAAAGCCATGACCTCCGCCGGACGTTCCCAGAAATGCATCGGCACAAAGACACCGGTCTTTATCCGGTCGATGAATTGTTGGGCACCTCGCATAAAATCGGTTCCTAAACGGGGATCTACCGGAAACATGACAACATCCATCGCCTGCGTATATTTCGCTATTATATCCAGTTCTTTCAGGTAATTCCCTTCCGCCTCCGCAACTTCCTGTGGAGTAGACTCATCTTTCCAATGCCAATTATTCAAGTCTCCGGCATGAAAGATCTGTTTACCTTGCGTCTCGATCAAAAAAGAGATACCGACATCGGTCGATCCGAACGCCCTAATCGTTAAATGCTCATCTTGGTACACATCTCCCTTCTTCATATAAAAAGCGTCCTCAGCTTTTGCCCGTCGGCGTTTCAGGATATCCTTGGAGAAAATATATTTGATATCGTCTTTCTCCTCTTTCCATTTCAACACGTCCGGATTAAAATGATCCGGATGGAAATGTGATGCCAATACGTACAACGTCCCCGGACGTTTTAATAGCTCCCCACGCACAAACCCCTTCGCCGGGTCCGGATTCGTATCTTTGAAATAATCGATCAAGATGGAGAAGCCTTCCGCCTCTACAACAAAGCCACTATGATAAATATATGTCAGTCTCATCCTATTCTTTGTTTCACTTGTTCTTCTTTCTCTCAGCACCCATAGAGGTAAATCCCTTTATATAAAATTTAAATCTATACATTTAACAAACTATTTATTCCATTAACCATATATTGCCATTGACATGTCAAGCCTCCCTCTATCGGGCATCGCAAGCGATCATCAGTCGTATGCGTAGAAATAACCATCGAACTCTGCGCCCCCCGTCACACCGTGCCGTCTTAATACCTGCAAGATCACTTTACGCTCTTCGGACATACTACCCTTAGAGCATGACCGTTCAGGCAGAGGAGGTATTGGGAAGGTATGGCCTCGATAGTCAGTTTCTCTTCCATATAATATGCAATTGGTTTTCACGGACGGAACAACCGTCATTTCTACAAATGTACGATAAAATCGCCACACAGCAATAGATAGAGATCGAGTTCCCTTGTAGGACGAGAAAAAATCGATACCTTTATATAAAGGTTCCTCAGATGCGTTTGAGAGAAAAATCCAACCACTATTCCCAGCGAAAGAGTGCCAGATGAAACATTATTGAAAAAATGTGCGAAATCCTTTGTAGTGTGAATTATTATACTTACATTGCAAACGAATAGAAAACAGGCTATTTTGTCGATCTTAAATATCAAGAAGCTATATGAAAAACGTGTATGACATTCCATCCGTTTCTCTCCGAAGGTCTCAGTTGAACCTCTTTATATGGGGGAAGAATAAATGGCCTTAACAGGGGGGATATCAGAGATTATTCCTCGTATATATATGATCTTGTATGAATCCCCCCTTCTCCGAAAAGTTTTGCTAGATATTAAAGATGTAAATGATCGTCATTATATCGGACAGATTATATGTAAGTCAGATAAAAGTTTTATTTGACCTATTTCTTCTCAAAAATACGGTATAGCCGTGATATTATAATACACTGTTTTAAAGACTAAATTTTATATTATGAAAGCATTTAGATTTTTAATGCTCGCTGCATTGATGTTATTGGTAAGTAGTATGGTGGTCAATTCACTGGAAAGAGTAACTGACGAAACTGCAAATACGGAAGCGGTGCAAGGAGAATCGCTTGTTATTGTTTTATCGAATTTGTATGAGACATCAGGACATAAGGAGGCTGTAGCTCAAGTCCTTCAATCAGGAGGTGCACTTCCTGCAAGTAATTACACATATGAGTGGACTCTTAATCCAGGAGGAGGTGTAACATCTTGTAATATGTATTATACAAATGCTCGAAAAGGAGATGTAATCGTGAATTATAACACATCAAGTAGTTCTCGTGTAGAATTTGAATGCAAGGTATATCTTAACGGAAGTTTATATACTACGCTCCGATATTATTGGTATTTGAATTAACTAAGAATTATTGATAAGCAAGAGGATGTTCCTTTTTGAGCAAGTTCATCCTCTTGCTAAATAGCTTTAAATTCCGAAAGCATGGACCCTGTTTCCAAGTGAGCAGATAGGAAGTATCGGTAGCCATCCACCTCTCCAGCCCTGCGGAGAGGAAGATTAAGTGTACCAACATAGGGCTCAACGGGGAAATCATCCTAGGAGCAGTCTGGTTCGAGGTAACAGAATAGGATTTATCGCCAAGAAATGACTAACCTAAACGATCGTTTAAATCTTGCGTTTTCAAAGATCTGCTTTTTTTTTGATACTTGCAACTTTTTTATTAATTTTTTTTGCGTATCCCCTTTTTGCAATGGCAGATAGCCTCCGATCTTCTCGTAAATACTATTAGAGTCGGCTTTTTCTATTTCCATAAATAAAATGGATTGTTTAAACGATGGTTTAAACTAGTCGTTTCTTTGATATTATGAGAAAACTGGATAGATAGCATATCCACAAATCACTCATAACAAATAAATTACACGATTAATAACACACATATATGTTTACCAAGAGAGTGTACTTATTAAGCAGATAGAGTGTAAATTTAGAAATAGAGCAATTTATATTTTTTAGTTTTACCTTAAATTCTAATTTGTATGAGCAATGTTGTATCATGGAAGCCTTTTCTTTTAGGAGCTTCTTTTCTTCTGTACGGAGCCGGAACGGCTTTAGCTACAGAAACAGATCATTTGTATCCAACATCCAGCACAGGACTTATGAGCGTACAGCAAAATGGGCGGCAAGTAACCTGTACTATCGTAGACAAATCCGGTCCTATCCTTGGAGCTAACGTAGTCGTAAAAGGAACTACTATTGGAAACATCTCGGACATGGACGGTCGTGCTATAATCGACAATGTGCCCGCAAACGCAGTCTTAGTAGTATCTTATATTGGATACGTAACTCAAGAAGTGCATCTTAAAGGAAACCAAACCTCTATCAAAATTACGTTAGTGGAAGATTCTCAAGCCTTGGACGAGGTAGTCGTAACGGGTTATAGTACCCAAGCGAAGAAAGACATCACCGGATCCGTGGCCGTAGTCGCTACGGACGACTTGAAAGAGACGCCGGTATCCAACTTCGCCGAGGCCTTGCAAGGCAAGGCAGCCGGTGTATTCGTACAGGCTGGTGGCGGTCCGTTGGGTGAGACTACGATTCGTATCCGTGGCGTAGGGTCCGTGAATGGTTCCGACCCATTAGTGATCGTGGACGGTGTATCCGGCGTAGATATCGATGCCGTAAACCCGAACGATATCGAATCCATGCAAATCTTAAAGGATGCAGCTGCTTCCGCCATCTATGGTGCGAAAGGAGCGAATGGCGTTATCATCATCACGACTAAGCAAGGAAAGAAAAACGATAAGGTGAAAGTCTCTTATAATGGTTACTTCGGCGTGGCGAAGATGGCGAACGACGGCTATGGTCTATTGAACGCTTGGGAAGCCATGGAGTTTCAAGAGGAAGGACAACGAAATGCGCTCAAATACCGAAATACACTTTACTCACATTCTCAGTTTGGTACAATTGGCGCTGACGGCTTAGGGCATCTAACAATGCCTTATGCCATTAAGCCAAATGGTTTGTCAAAAGAACAAGTCATCGAGCAATTCGGTTCGATCGACGCTTGGAAGGCATCTTATAAAGATAATGGAAAGAACACATGGTCTCGTTCCGCTTATTATCAAATGCTAGAAGATGGATATTCAGAAGCAGAGGCTCGTAAAGGAACAGATTGGTACGATGAAGTTGTGCAGACTGGAAAAGTACAGGACCATCAAGTATCTGTAACCGGTGGTGGAGAAAAAGCGACTTACGCCATGGGATTGGGTTATATGAACCGTGAGGGAACAATTAAAGAATCATGGTTCCGCCGTTATTCCTTACGTGTCAATACAAACTTCATGCCCAACAAATATTTCTCTATCGGGCAGAACACCAATATCGCAATCATTGAGAATTCCGGTGAACGTGGTCGCCAAGGTGACGATAACACGTTCGGCAAAACTTTCTCCATCCAACCTTGGGTACCTATCTATACGATTGGAGGAGACTATTCTGGCTCACAAAACTCTGAGGGAGGGCGTGCTAATACAGCCGTTCAGACCGTAGACAACGAAAAAGACAATCGTCGCCGTTTCTTACGTGCGCAATCCATGATTTATGGAGAGATCAAGCCGCTAGAAGACCTTGGAGAAGACTTGAAGATCCGTACGCAATTCAGTGCCACGTTAATGGGCAGTTGGGACTATTGGATGAACAAACGTACGATCATGACGAATAAGGAAGGGGCTTCTAATAACAGTTTCTACGAACGCGCTGACTATCGCCTAGGATACCAATGGACAAACACGATCACTTACAACAAGACGATCAACGAAGATCACAAAATCGGAGTCGTACTGGGTAGCGAGGCTCTTCGTGAAGGTCTAGGTCGCTGGATTCAAGCAAACCGTATCGATTACGTATTCGAGGATAATCCAAATTTCTGGACTATCGCCAATGGTTCTACCAACAATATGGGAAATGATGGAAATAAAAATAATACGACTACGATGTTCGGTATCTTCGGTCGTGCCGATTATGCTTATCAAGGCAAGTATTTGGCTACCGTTACCGTCCGTCGAGACGCATCCTCTCGCTTCTCCGAGAAAAACCGCTGGGGAACATTCCCTTCTATTTCTTTAGGCTGGCGTATGTCTGATGAGAAATTTATGGAAAAAACTCGTTCATGGTTAGACGATTTGAAGATTCGCGCCGGTTACGGTACAACAGGAAACTCTAACATCGATCCTTACAACTGGGCATTCCAATATGGTACGGCAAACAAGTACTTATACAGCATATCTGGCTCTGATACAGACGTAGCCCAAGGATTCGGCGTAACCAACCTGGGAGATGTCGAGGCGAAATGGGAAACCTCTAAGATGTTAAACACTGGATTCGACCTAACCACATTAGATCAACGCTTGAACATCAACTTCGACTGGTATCTGAAGAAGACATCCGGTATGTTGATTGACGCAAACTGGTCTGCTTTGGCAGGTAATGCCAGCAAGCCCAAGATCAATATCGGAGATATGGAGAATAGAGGTATTGATTTAAACATGACTTGGAAGGATAAGGTAGGAGACTTCGACTATTCAATCGGTCTAAATCTTTCCCACTACAAAAACAAACTTACCGAAATCGGTACAGACGCAGGTATTTTCACGGGTACACGTATATCAAACATGAACGTATTGATGAAAGGCCATGCGGTAGGTATGTTCCACGGCTATCAATTAGACGGCATCTATAAGAGTGAGGACGAGGTCAGAAACTATAAGAACGACAATGGGCAAACTATATTACCTTTCACGGTAAGTGACCCTGAGAAATTGATCGCTAGTGATTTCGTAGGAAAATACAAGGTGAAAGATATAAACAACGATGGTAAGATCGATGCTGATGACCGTACATTTATTGGTAACCCGCATCCGGACTTGACAGGAGGCTTGAACCTAAGTTTAGGCTGGAAAGGTTTCGACTTAAGTACTTATTTATACTTCTCCATCGGTAACGACATCTTTGCCATGTATAAATATTATACCCATTATGGAGCATTACAATCCGCTTATTCAAAGGATCGCCGCGACAACTCTTGGCATCCGGAGACAAATCCGGACGGAATCTACCAGATGTGGGCTACCGTAGGAGGTGAAGGAGACTTAGCGGCTAACCAATCCAACTCAGGTTATATCGAAGATGGTTCGTTCTTGCGTATGCAAACGTTGACTTTGGGTTATACGCTTCCAAAGAAGATCCTCAACAAAATTAAGATGGAGAAGATTCGTGTCTACGGGCAAGTCGCAAACGTATTTACCATCACTGGATATTCAGGACTGGATCCACAGGTGCGCACAGATAACGGTTCCGGAGGCTCTAACGACCGAAACATGGGTACGGACTTTGGCTCATACGGAATGCCACGTCAATTCATCCTTGGTGTAAACGTGACATTCTAGTAGAATGATAATTGAAAACAATTAAATTTAAACACAATGAAGAAACTATTTATATATGCGGCGATCGTCGCTGCGGCAATGGGAGGCATGACTTCTTGCTCAGACTTCCTAAATGTGGAACCGGCAGGAAAGGTGAGCGAACCTGATTTCTTGACACAATCCGGCGTTATCCAGCTTATGACGGGTATGTATGCCACATTACATGATTACACAGGTAGTGACTATTGGCAAAGTCTTAGTAACTATGTCTACGGTGATATCATGGGCGGAAGTGCCAATAAAGGATCCAACTTCACGGACCAACCGGATTTCACCAGTTTGGAGACTTACACGTTCACGACAGACAACAGTTATTTAAATAACAAATGGAGAAGTTGTTATAACGGTGTTTTCATGGCTAATAACGTGATAAACGTAGCGAATAAAGGCGAGGAAGCAAATTCTTTATCTACCATCGCTGGCGAAAGCAAGGACTTCTTGACCGAGACAATCGCTCAGGCTCGCTTCTTCCGTGCGTTTTGGCACTTTGAGGCAGTCAAGATCTTTGGAGCAGCTATTCCCTATGTTACAGACAAGGATTTGGCAGAAAACGTAAATCCCCAAGTATCCAACGTAGATGAAAGTGGAAATTACATCTATATCTGGGATAAGATCGCAGAGGATTTCCAATATGCTTATGAAAATTTACCCGACACATGGTCTACAGATAAAGGACGTGCAAACAAATGGGCTGCCGCCGCTTTCCTTGCGAAGTTGAGAATCTACCAATCTTCACCCTACAACGGAACAAACGGAACAAGCAACCATTGGGCCGAAGCAAAAACCATCCTTGAAGATGTTATGACAAATGGCAAAGACAATAACGGTACGAAATACCAGTTAGCGGAAAACTATGAGAAATTATATCTCGCCGGCGAGTCTGACTGGACTGGAGAATCCGTTTTTGACATCCAAATGGCTATTTCAGGTACACAAACAAACACCAATGCGATTAACGGCGCTCCTCACGTAGGTTTCCAAGGAGCATTAGGAACAGGAGGTTGGGGATTCTATCAACCATCTTATGACATGGTCAACTCTCATATCGTAAATGAGTCTGGTTTACCAGAGATGAATAACGCTTATCAAAATGTAGCACCTCTAACTACGATAGATGATGCATCTGTACCTCACACGGATCTAACGGTATATACCGACCCTCGTTTGGATTTTACCGTAGGTCGTTTCAACGTGCCTTATTGGGATTGGTCTATTCCTGTAACCATCTCTGGCTGGATTCGTGAGCTTTCTAACGGTGGACCGTATTTGCACAAGAAAAATATTCCTCGGAAAGCCGACCAAGGAAGTTTATCCGTATCGACTGAAAGTGCGTCATCGGCTAAGAATTTCCACTTAATCCGTTATGCTGACGTATTATTATGGTATGCTGAAACATTGATAGAGACAGGTAAACCACAAGAGGCCGGTCAATATATCAATCAAATCCGTGAACGTGCGGCTAAAGCTTATGTTCATGCAGCGGATGAGACAACAATGGCTGAGACTACGTCTTCTTATATATTTGATAATAAGATCAGTGGAACACAAGGCGTGAACGCAGCGGCAAACTATCGTATCGGTTTATATCCGGCTTCACAGTTCGCTACCAAGGAATCGGCTACCAAAGCTTTACGTTGGGAACGTAAAATCGAAATGGCATTGGAAGGTCATCGTTGGTTTGATTTGGTACGTTGGAATATCGCCGCAGATGAGCTGAATAACTTTGTCTCTTATGAATCTAAGTATTTGGGTAAGTACATAAATAAATATTATAACCCGAAATGGGCAACTTTACCCATTCCTCAAAAACAGATCCAGCTGATGAACGGTATTTTGGTTCAAAACGAAAACTGGAAATAGTCAATTAGGTTAACTATTTTAAGCGGCCGGGCATGTTGATATGTCCGGCTTGCTTTTTAACTTTCTAGCGAAGTCCATACACAGACAGTGCAACCAATCAAAACAATTCCCAAACGCAGTACTACTCTGCGTTAGCCAAGTCGGTATATATTACTTGGCTTAGACAGTATCTTCCACAAAAAGAATACTGAAATTCTTTTGGACACAATTCCCATGTTTTTATGGCTCCTAATGACCCTATTTCCAACAAAAACTCTATCTTTGTTATAGGTTAAATCATTAAGAAGGTATTTTCCACTCATGAGATATAAACAAACATTCTTCGGTTTGATACTGTTTGCCATATTAGGGGTTTTCTTGCAAATAACCAGCAAGTTTCATTTCTTTTATATCGAGCAGCTTCAACTATTCCAATTTTCCGGAGACTATCTTGCGGATAAAATCAGTTATCCGGGAGGTTTATCTTCGGTCATCGGGGAATTTTTGACACAATTCTTTATCACCCCTTATCTCGGTCCCTTTATCTTTGCCGCATTGCTCACTGGCATAGGGCTTACCATGAGGGCTGTCGTAAGACAAATCACCCCGGAAAAAGAGTTGTATCTGATTTACTTACTCCCCGTCTTATCCTTATTATTGGCTCAATACGATTTCAATTACTTACTACAAGGAACAGTGGCCTTTTTAATTTGCCTACTTTGTTTGAATGGGTGGATACGGATCAATAACTTTCGATTCCGATTATTTACGGCCCTACTTATCACACCTCTACTTTTCTGGATAGGAGGGCCTATAGCCGGATTATTCACGGTCTGCGCATTCATCAAGGAATTATTCGGCCAATTCAAACAAGGAGTTGTCTTCTTGGTGATCCCCATCGAGTTTACACTCATAGCGACCAGTTGCGTATGGGCGACAGTCATCACCGATTATCATTTCGCGTTCCTACCGGATGCCTATTATCATCCTATCTTACAAGCTCCGAATGTCATATATTTTTCATGGGTCAGTTTGCCGCTTTCGCTGATCTTCGCATTTACATGGCCTAAAGGCACTTCGAAAAAGAGAGATTGGATAGAGATCTCCGTACAACTTATCATAATTCTCGCACTTTGCAGGTTCGGGATACCAAGATATAATGATCAAAAATCTTATCAACTAAAGGAACTAGATTATTATGCCCGAAACGGACAATGGGATCAAATCATCCGGAACTGCCAAGGTCCGATCAAGAATTACTTATACTTGACTTACCTAAACAACGCCCTTGCTGAGAAAGGCGAGTTAGGAAACCGGATGTTCGCATTCGATCAACACGGGCCTCAAGGATTATTAGCCTCTTGGAATAAGACTTCTTCCGTATCTACCTTACTTAGCGACGCCTATTTTACGCTTGGAGAAATCGCCTTATCGCAAGAGATGGCATTTGAAGGATATGTCACCGTGATTGGGGCCGGTAATCCCCGGAACCTACAACGTCTAGTCCAAACCAACTTGATTTACGGTACATATCCTATCGCAGAGAAGTACATCAATATATTAGAGAAGACTTACGCTTATCACGACTGGGCAAAACGACATAGGGAATTTCTATATAATGATAAAGCCATAGAAGAAGATCCGGTACTGGGGATTAAACGAAAAGGACTTCCCCTTCGTAACAACCTTTCTGGTGTAAACGGGTTAGAACATGATTTATTGATCCGTGCAGAACAAAACCCGGAGAATCAGATTCCCATCCAATTTGTCGGAGCCATCTATCTTTTATCCAAGGATATGAAATCTTTCCAGACATTCATTGAGAAATATTACGGTACATCTACACTTCCTTCCCTTCCGACGAGTTTCCAGGAAGCAGTTATTTTACTAGCCGAGAAAGACTCGGATTATTGGAGACGGTTCAACGTGTCCGAAAATGTCATCCGGAAATTCACAGGTTACAGGAATCTTGTATTGCAGAACCGGAATAACCCACAGCTACCCCAATTGATAAAAAACTCTTTTGGAGACACCTATTGGTCTTATTACCTTCTTAAATGATTCATTGCCATGAAAAAGCACTATCTATATATTATATGTGTATGTTTTATCGTACTGGGGATATTTTCATGTTCAGACACGGTTCCGGTAAGCAAGGAAACCTCTGAGAAACCGATATTATACCCAGATTACGCAGATGTAACGATACCGAATAATATCGCTCCCCTGAATTTTAAAATACAGAATGCACATACGGAAGCGTTCGCTGTTTTCTGTTTTGAGGAAGTGAAGTTGCAGGTGAAAGAAAAAAAGGGGCAATTCCATATTCCTGCCGCCAACTGGAAAAAGCTACTCAAGAAAGCGACAGGCAAAACGATACAAGTAAAACTTTATGCTAAGGATAAGGAATGGCTGAGCTATCCGGAATTCTCGTTGTTTATCGCACAGGAACCTATGGATTCCTATCTAGCCTACCGTCTGATAGAGCCCGGATATGAACTTTGGAACCAGATGGGTATTTACCAACGGAGCCTGGAAACCTACGAACAAAGTCCCATTATGGAAAATAAACACAGTGGACAAAATTGCATGAATTGCCATTCATTTTGTATGCAAAACCCCAACAAGATGTTATTCCACATGAGAGATAAATACGCCGGGACTTATTTGATAGACGGAGATAAAATAGAGAAATTAAATACGAAAACGGAGCAAACGATTTCCCCCTTGGTTTATCCCTCTTGGCATCCTTCCGGGAAATACGTTGCATTCTCGGTAAACCAAACGAGCCAGAGCTTTCATTCCAATGACAAAAACAGGGTCGAGGTTTTCGATAGCCAATCGGATGTAGTGGTGTACGATACCGAGAAACATGAGATCATCAGTACTCCCGCCATTCGTACGAAAGAGGCTTTTGAGACATTCCCTACCTTTTCCCCCGACGGAAGAACGCTTTATTTCTGTACCGCCGAGGCACGTTCGATGCCCCACGAGTATTCGGAGGTAAAGTATAATCTTTGCTCCATAGCGTTTGATCCGGTAACAAGGAGTTTCGCATCAGAGATAGACACATTATATAATGTACGAGAGAATGGGAAAAGTGTCTCTTTTCCCCGTGTCTCTCCCGACGGGAAATTCTTGTTATTCACCTTATCGGGCTACGGGAACTTCTCTATCTGGCATAAAGACGCTGATTTATATATTCTGGATATCGAGAGTGGTTTTTTCCATCCCTTACGAAACGCGAACAGCACAGACACGGAGAGTTATCATTCATGGAGTAGCAACAGCCGGTGGATCGTTTTCAGCAGCCGAAGAATCGACGGATTATATACCCGACCTTATTTCGCCTATATCGACGAGAGCGGAAATGCCTCCAAACCGTTCCTATTACCACAGAAAGATACGGATTTCTATCATCGGTTCATGAAATCATATAACATACCCGAGTTTATCACAGGAAAAGTATCATCTAATATACGGAAAATCAGTAAACTTGCCAAAGGAAGTAAGGGGATTGACGTTACTTATCATAAATAAATCGAATCTGGGAAACATACATAAAGTAAAAAGAACATGAATAACTTAAGCAAAAAGATCACACCTATTCTTCTGCTCTTATTATGCACCAGCCTTCTAGGGTTACATTTACAAACCACTCAAGAAGCAACCTTCTTTTACCGGGAACAACAGCAGATTTTCCTGTTCGATACCGAATATGTATTGAATATACTTAAGACAATTGGAGGATTGGCTACGATTTGCTCCCAATTTATTATACAGTTTTTCAAGGTGCCGCTGATCGGATCGCTGGTGACCGCCTTGATCGGTGGAATCTCCGGTTGGTTATTCTGGTTGACCTTACGAAAGATACATCCGGCATTGTATCTTCTGCCCTTGGCCTTTCTCCCCATCTTATTCCAATATCTTTACCTAATGAAAGATAGCTATCATTATGAAGGGCTGATAGCCATGTTGTTTTGGTCATTGGCGCTTAACGTATATAGTTACGGGGCACGAAAATTCAATTGGACATACCGTACCTTAATCGGTTGCTTGCTGGCGATCGGATTGTTTTACACGATGGGATCTGTAGCTATATTATTCGCCCTTAGCATCTTACTATTTGATGTATTACAAAAAAGCGAACGCTGGTACGCAAGCTTCATCCCGTTGATCCTGCTGCTTATCGTAGGTTCTCTATGCGTTCTAGGGGGCAGTAAACCCGATTATGACTATGTATTTTGGATGAAAGATTACGTAGAGTATTTCGTTGAGCTGGAACCATTCTACGGCTTCTCTTGGCAAGTAGCGCTACTCGTTATGCTTCTATTCTTCCTATCACGTTACTTAGATCACATAAAAAACTATTTAAAAGCTTTAGTAGCCGTAGCATTACTTGCCTTATCCGGTATGTATTATACGCAAACAGCTCTTCAACAGAGGAATAAAGATTTCTATACGTTGATGCAAATGTTTCATTACATAGATACCGAGCAATGGGACGCCATAATCTCGTCCGCCGATCTGAACTATAATAACTATTTACACCTGAATTGCTTAAACCTTGCCTTATCCCACAAGGGTGTCATGCAGACTGATTTATTCAAATATCCGCAAAGCGGAATACAATCTTTGGTCTCAAAGTACCAAGCGCATATAGAGGAAAGTTTCCTATTCAGCCAGATATACTACCATGTAGGAATCACGTCCTTGGCATACAATTTCGCTTTTGGTACCTCGGTAGGAATTACATACGGCAGTCCCGTCATGACTAAATTATTAATAAAATCCCATTTGATATACGGACAGTATCCCGCAGCCGAGAAGTTTATATCATTATTGGAAAAGACATGGGCCTATCACGAATGGGCCTCCTCGCAACGAAAGTTCTTATATAATGACCAAGCGGTGGAGAGCGACCCGGAATTAGGTACAAAAAGAAAAAGCCTATCCAGCGACGAAGACCTTTTCGCCAATATAATCGGATTGTTTGATAACCTGATGATTATATTGGAAGAGAATCCCCAGAATAAAGCCGCATTGGATTATACGATCGGTACGTTATTATTATCGAAAGACCTGCCCGCTATAAAAACGTTTGTTGAAAGATTCAGTGGGACGGAAGTACTCCCTATATTACCCGAACCCTTGCAACAAGCCGTGATCTCTTATGCGGAGCATGATCCGGAATATTGCCGCAAGTATGGGGTAACCGATAAAGTCCTGTCCGAGTTCTCGATATTCAAGCAACGTGTATTGGGACTAAGGCATGCCCGACAAAATCTAGCGACTGGAATAGCCGACTATCAACCTACTTTCTGGTACTATTTGATACTCTCTAAATAAAACACATATGGAAAGACAGACTTATACAAATACAAACCGATATCTTTTCCTTTTTCTCATCGCCTTGATGGTTTCATGCTCCAAAAACGACATACAGATCGCCAAGAGCTTAAACAAGGAAATAACCATTTATCCGGATTACAAGGATGTGACCATCCCTGTGAACATCGCCCCGCTCAATTTCTCTATCGCCGATAGCAGTGAGCACTGCCTTATCATTAAAGGGGAAAAGACTCAACTCCAAGTCTATAGTGATGAGGGGCTCTTTGAGATCCCACAAAAGAGATGGAAAGCCTTATTGAAAGAGAATGCCGGAAACCAAATAGAATTGACCATTGCTAAACGCATACAGGGCGAATGGAACGCCTATACGCCTTTTCATATGGACATCGCAAATGATTCCATTGATAAATATATAGCCTATCGGTTATTAGCCTTGAGCAATGATATGTGGAACAGGATGGGTATCTATCAACGAAACTTGGAGAATTATGACCAAAGCGTGATTTATGAGAATAGCCTAACCGACTATAACTGCGTAAACTGCCATACGTTTTCCTCCGGGAACCCGGATAAAATGATTTTCCATATGCGAGGCAAACACGCTGGTTCCGTACTGATTGATGGAAAGAAAATCACCAAGCTAAATACCAAGACTCCCGAGACCGTCTCAAACTTTGTCTACATGTATTGGCATCCGAATGGTAACTATCTGGCGGCCACCGTATGCGATACCTACCAAAACTTCTTCATCAATAATCCCAATACGCTGGAAGTATTGGATCATAATTCCGATATCGTGATCTACGACGTGAAGAAGAACGAGGTATTCTCTTGCGAAGCGTTAAATTCCAAAGACGCATGGCAAATATTCCCTGCGTTCTCTCCCGACGGGAAGAGCCTCTATTTCAGTTCGACCGCCGCCGTAGATTCTATTTCTAAGAATTTCAGACAAATGACCTACAACCTATGCCGTGTCGACTTTGACCCGGAAACCCGCACCCTAGGCCAGCAAGTAGATACTTTATACAATGGCCGGGCCAATCACAAAAGCGTATCCTTCCCTAGAATCTCACCGGATGGTAAATATCTGGCTTTTACCCTACAGGAATATGGCGGTTTCGGGGTTTGGCATAAAGACGCTGAATTATATATGATCCGCCTATCCGACGGAAAGACGTACCCGCTGAGCGAGGCGAACAGCGCCGAAGGAGAAAGCTACCATTCATGGAGCCACAACAATCGTTGGCTGGTATTTAGCAGTCGCAGGTTGGATGGATTATACACACGCCCGTTCTTTACCTATATCGATGATAAAGGTACGGCCCATAAACCATTCCTCCTGCCGCAAAAAAATCCCGTAAAATATTATAAAGACCTGTTGTGGACTTACAACCTCCCGGAGTTTATACAAGAAAAGGCCCAAGTAGATACGCATGCCGTGATGGAAACCATGAGAAATACAAAAGGAATCCAAGTAAAATAAGAACAATAGCTAGGGTGGGCGAAAGGAGATAAGGATGTCTGTTTGGTTAAATCTACCCACCCTTAGCTATTGATCTGTTTGCTCACTCTTTTATCTTCACCGAGAATAGAAATAGAGCGTTTCAAATCAACGCCCATATTTCCATTTGTTGTATTCATAAAATAAGTACAAACTTTCGGCAATCAGATTTCACTCTTTAGTGAAACAAACATATGTAATCTGCGTTTATAGATTATCAAATGTCTCTTTAAAAACTTGAGACAAAAATAAACTATTTTGATAGAAAAATAGGTCTGTAAATATTCACATTTTATTCACAACACACACCAAAACGTTCATTTATCCTAGGAAGCATCACAATTTAACATTTAACCGCTCCATCATCACTCCGGTCTTCTCCCTAGCCTCCGTCACATCCAAACCACGAGCCAGCAAGACGGCCATACGGCGATGTCCATGAACTTCCGGTTTTCCAAAGAAACGCATCTGCGTATCGGGTTGTTCCAAAACCTTATCCAGATTCCCCAAAGACAACCGGTCACTGTCCCCTTCCACTACAACGGCACGGGAAGCTCCCGCTCCATGAAACACGATATTAGGGATCGGCAAGCCAAGCACCGCACGGGCGTGCAAAGCGAATTGAGACAAATCCTGTGTAATCATCGTCACCATTCCGGTATCGTGCGGACGGGGGGAAACCTCGCTGAATATGACATCATCTCCTTTAATGAATAATTCCACGCCGAAAATACCACGTCCGCCTAAAGCCTCGGTGATCTTACCGGCGATCTCACGGGCTTTCGCTTTAGCGGCAAGGCTCATGGCTTGCGGTTGCCAAGACTCCCGGTAATCACCGTCCACCTGAACATGTCCTACGGGTTCCAAGAAAGACGTTCCTCCGATATGCCGAACCGTCAGCTGGGTAATCTCATAGTCGAAATCCACGAAACCTTCCACGATCACCTTACCCGCTCCAGCACGTCCTCCTTCTTGGGCGTACTGCCAAGCACGATCGATATCCTTTTCCTCACGAACCACGCTCTGTCCGTGTCCGCTCGAGCTCATGATCGGCTTCACCACGCAAGGCATACCGATTACCTTCACCGCTTCTTTGAATTCCTCCTCGGTCTCGGCGAAACGATACGGCGAGGTAGGCAAGCCCAGCTCCTCGGCCGCCAAGCGGCGGATTCCCTCACGGTTCATCGTCAGCCAAGTGGCACGGGCGGTAGGAATCACATGGTATCCCTCTTCCTCCAGTTCCATCAAGGTACGGGTAGCGATCGCTTCCACCTCCGGCACGATATAATCCGGTTTCTCTTTCTCGATGATCTCCCGCAAGGCATCGCCATCCAGCATGGAGACCACATAGGAACGATGCGCCACCTGCATGGCCGGAGCGTCCGGATACTTATCCAAGGCGATTACCTCCACGCCATAACGCTGCAACTCTATTACAAACTCTTTCCCCAATTCGCCCGAGCCACAAAGCACGACTTTAGTTGCCGTAGCCGATTTGGGCGTACCAATTGTTACCATAAATCTTTCTGCTATTTGAATTTCGCCGCAAAGGTAAGGGTTTAGATAAAGATAGCCTAGGGCTTTTTTCTTTATCTATTAAGTGGAAGAAGCAGAGAGATTCATTATCTATCAGTTGTTGGACGATCATGCACCAACTGTTGGATGATCGTCTACCAATTGGTGCATGATCGTCCAACGGATGGTAGAAGATATATACATATAGTACCGGCACGTAAAGTTACCGCACGTACAAGTTAATAGATATAGATGGTAGAGCTAAACCTTTTCGATCAAAACCTTTTGTTAATATTACATAATTATAAGTACCTTGCGATACAAGGTATCTTAGTAAAGCATATATTTGTGACCAAATGATAAAAGTGTTCACCAACAGTGTAACTTATTTAGCAAACTGTACGTCTAATATATAAAGTAACTACATAATATGATGATTCAACTGAGAGGAATAAACAAAACGTACTTCAACGGAGCCCCCCTGCACGTTTTGAAAGGTATCGACCTAGATATAGAGAAGGGAGAGATGGTATCTATTATGGGAGCGTCCGGTTCCGGTAAGTCAACCTTATTGAATATCTTAGGGATATTAGATACGTACGACACGGGCACCTATCAATTAAACGGGCAGTTGATTCAGAATCTCAGCGAAAGTCGTGCCGCCGAGCTCCGGAACCGAATGATCGGCTTCATTTTCCAATCTTTTAACTTAATCTCATTCAAGAACGCCATGGAGAACGTTGCCCTCCCACTCTATTATCAAGGGGTCAGCCGGAAAAAGAGGAATGCCATGGCGCTGGAATACTTGGACATGGTGGGATTGAAAGATTGGGCGGAGCATATGCCGAATGAGATGTCCGGTGGACAGAAGCAACGGGTAGCGATCGCCCGGGCCTTGATCGCAAAACCCCAAGTCATATTGGCCGACGAGCCGACCGGAGCGTTGGATAGCAAAACGACCGTGGAGGTAATGGAACTACTACGCAAGGTAAACCTAGAAGGGATGACCATGGTGATCGTTACCCACGAACCCTCCGTAGCGGAGGCTACAGACCGGATTATCCGGGTAAAGGACGGGTTGATTGAACGTATCGAAAAAGAAGAGAATCATGTTTGACTTTGATAATTTCAGGGAAATATGGAGCACCATCAAAAAGAATAAGCTCCGTACCTTCTTGACCGGCTTCTCGGTCTCATGGGGTATTTTCATGTTGATCGTGTTACTGGGGGCGGGAAACGGGTTGCGCAATGGCATCATGTACAACTTCAGGAATATGTCTACCAACCGGGTCGAGGTATGGACACGCTATACCACCAAGCCTTGGAAAGGTATGCAATCCAACCGCAGCATCAGTTTCAAGGAAGAGGACCTAGGCGCCTTGAAGAGAGACTTCAAGGAGGTGGATCTTTGCTCGGCTACGATCTCCCACAATGACACGATCACTTACAACGAGGAATATGTGACGGGACAAACCAATGGCGTATATCCGGATCATGCCCCGATCAATTACGTGAATGTAGAGACGCATAACGGCCGCTTCATCAATGAGCAGGACATGAGGGACCGAAGAAAAGTAATCGTGATCAGTCCCCGTATGGCGGAGGTCTTGTTTCGTGACGAGAAGCCGCTGGGTAAATACGTGAAATGCGGGAATATGATGTATCAAGTAGTCGGCGTGTACAACGATGATGACAAAAGCAATAACGCTCCCGCTTACATCCCATTCTCCGTAGCCCAATTGCTCTATAATAAAGGATACGGCTTCGGATCGCTAACGTTTACCTTGAAAGGGGTGACTACCGAAGAGGAGAATGAGGCTTTCGAGGAAAGTTTCCGGGAATGGATGGCACGCCGCCACCAATTCGACCCGACAGACAAGAACGCTATCGGTATGTGGAACATGGCGAATGAGTTCTTGATGTGGAATAATATAATGAACGGGATTACCTTGTTTATCTGGATTATCGGTATCGGAACGTTGATGGCGGGAATCGTGGGAGTTAGCAACATCATGCTGATCACCGTACGGGAACGGACCCGGGAGTTCGGCATACGCAAGGCATTGGGAGCTAAACCCGGCTCGATCTTGGCATTAGTAATCGCCGAGTCCATCCTCGTAACAGCCGTCTTCGGCTATGTCGGGATGATCATGGGGATCGGGCTCACGGAGCTAATCAATCACGCGATGGAAATGGCCCAAGCCGGAGCCCAGTCCGGTGGGAATATCGGAGAAGACACGACGGTCTTCCGTAACCCGACCGTCAATCTGGCGATAGCTAGCTCCGCTACGGTCTTGATCATCGCGGCCGGTGTATTGGCGGGTTATTTCCCGGCACGCAAGGCGGTGAAAGTCACGGCTATCGAAGCCATGAGAACGGAATAATCATAAAAAAGAAAAGAACCATGTTTGACATAGACAGATGGGTAGAGATATGGGTGACGATCACCCGAAACAAGACACGCAGCTTGTTGACCTGCTTCGGCGTATTCTGGGGAATCCTGATGTTGGTGATTCTATTGGGAGCCGGAAACGGGATGAAGAACGCCATGTTCTCGAATATCAACGGATTCGCCACGAACTCCGCCTTCTTTTTCTCCGACCGGACCAGCGAATCATATAAAGGCTTTAACAAGGGGCGTCAATGGGACATGCGAAACCGGGACGTGGAGAGCATCCGGAAACAGGTGAAGGACATCGAGGCCGTCTCCCCCATCATCTGGGGAAATCGCTCGGACAAGAATATCGTTTTCGGCCAATTAAGCGGTACTTATAACGTAAAAGGCGTGCAGCCCGATTATTTCAAGATCGAGACCCAGCAGCTTTATTACGGACGGTTACTAAACGAGATCGACGAGATCGAGAAACGTAAGGTTTGTTTGATCGGCGCCAAGGTGAACGAGGTATTGTTCAAGGGAAGTGATCCCTGCGGGAAATATATCCGGGTAAACGGGATTTACTACCAAGTGGTAGGCGTCACGAAGCAACGAGCCTCTAGCGTCAATATCGGCGGACGGGCCGAGGAAAGCGTATTCCTCCCTTTCAGTACCATGCAACAGACGCTGAACCAAGGGGATATCATTCACTTCTTGTGCGTGAGCGCCAAACCCGGCTATAAGATCGATCCGGTGATCACACAGATCAAGGATATCGTAAAGAGCCAGAACCAGATCTCTCCTACCGACCCGCAGGCCGTGACGGTGATCAACTTGGCGGCTCAGTTCGAGACTTTCAATATGCTATTTATCGGTATCGATATCTTGATCTGGCTCGTGGGTATGGGTACGTTATTGGCGGGTATTATCGGTGTAAGTAATATCATGATGGTAACGGTCAAGGAGCGTACCCGGGAAATCGGCGTACGCAGGGCCTTGGGAGCGAAGCCTTGGAATATTATCTCGCAGATCATGAGCGAGAGTCTGCTACTTACGGCCTTAGCGGGTTTGTTGGGGTTAAGCGCCGGGGTATTCCTGCTCGATCTGGTAGATAAGATCATGAGTGCCCAGCCGGCTTCCAACGGAACCATGATGGAGCATCCGGAGGTAAGCATCCAGATCGCGGTAGCGGCCACGGTGATCTTATTATTCAGCGGTCTGCTGGCCGGGCTGATCCCCGCATGGCGAGCTATGCAGATCAAGGCGATAGATGCCATACGAGAAGAATAAACAACAATTGTCAATTAATAAAACTATATAATCATGAAGAATCGCATTGTAAAAAAGATCCTGCGTATCATCTTATTAGTACTTGTGGGAGCAGCGGTAATCGGTACATTCTATTTCTTATGGAAGAAAGCGCAACCGGTCATCACCGTTTATGAGATCGTAACCCCTGAAAAAGGGGATGTGGAAACCAAGACGGTCGCTACCGGAAACGTAGAGCCTCGTTTCGAGGTGGAGATCAAGCCGCAGATATCCGGTATCATCTCCGAGCTGAAGAAAGAAGCGGGGCAGATGGTCCAAGCGGGAGAGATTATCGCCATTATCAAGGTAATCCCCGAGATGGTACAGCTCAACAGCGCCGAATCGCGCGTGAACCTCGCCAATATCTCTTTGAAGCAAGTGGAAGAGACTTATAAGCGGGATACGCAATTATTTAAGCAAGGTGTTATCGCCCAAGAAGATTTCGATCTTTCCAAAGCGAACTACCTGAAAGCCGTGGAGGAAAAGGATAACGCGCAAAGTGCCTTGGAGATCATCCGCGACGGTATAGCCAAGAACTCCAGCGTGGCCAGTACGACCCAAATCCGTAGTACCATTACCGGTATGATCTTGGACATCCCCGTCAAAGTAGGTAACTCGGTTATTCAAGCGAATAATTTCAATGATGGCACGACGATCGCTACCGTAGCCAATATGAACGACATGATCTTCAAAGGAAACGTAGACGAGACCGAGATCGGACGCATCCACGAGGGAATGCCGATCAAATTGACCGTCGGCGCCATGGAAAGCCGTTCATTCGACGCTTTGCTGGAATATGTATCGCCCAAGGGAGTAGACAAGAATGGAGCTATTCAATTTGAGATCAAGGCGGCCGTAACAATCCCCGAAGATGCTTTCATACGTGCGGGATATAGCGCCAACGCCGAAATCGTGCTAAAACGTGCGGAAGACGTGCTTACGATCCCGGAAAGTACGGTTGAGTTCCAAGGGGATTCCGCATTCGTTCAGTTAGTTAAACAAGAGCAACCGGAGCAAGTCTTCGAGAAGCATCCTGTAAAGGTAGGTCTGTCCGACGGTATCAAGATCGAGATTCAAGAAGGACTGGCCGCGACCGATAAAGTCCGGGGCGCAGCTATTGACCCGAATAAGAAATAAAAGAAAGATTGTATGATGAGAAGAAACTTATATATACTGGCAATCGCTTCCCTCCTGTCCGGAAACTATGTTTTCGCTCAGGATGCGGTGAAGCAATGGAGTCTGGAGGAGTGCATCCAATATGCCATCGAGCATAATATCGACTTAAAGCAAAAGGAGCAGGAACAGGAAAGCCGAAAGGTAGACTTACATACCAGCAAATACAGTTGGCTCCCGGCCCTAAATGGTAGTCTTGGACAGAGCTTCCAGTTCGGACGCTCCACGTCTAAATCCGGGGTGATCGTGGACCAGAACGCCGCCAATTCCACATTGGGGATCAATCTGGACATGCCTTTATTTGACGGGTTAAAAATACCGAACGATATCGCCGCCCGCAAACTTGATCTAAAAGCGTCTATCGAGAACTTGAATAAGGCGAGAGAAGACCTATCCATCAATATAGCTTCCTACTACCTGCAAGTACTTTATAATAAAGAACTACTGAAAATAGCGCAACTACAAGTGAAACTAGACAAGGAGCAGGTGAATAAAACGGAGGCCATGGTGAACGCCGGAAAGGTGCCTCTTTCCCAACTGTATGATATCAAGGCCCAATTAGCGAAAGATGAGGTCACGCTTACCGAGTCGCAAAACAATGTGAACCTCGCTTTACTGGATCTGGCGCAAAGTCTGGAACTAGAGCGAAGCGACCGGAATTTCGATATACAGACTCCTGTAATTGAAGATGCGGTGGCTGATAATATGAGCAGTATTCTACCTCCGGAAAACATTTACGATCATGCGGTTACGTTCAAGCCTCAGATCAAGGAACAACAGTATTTGCTAGAGAGCCAAAAGAAAATGTTGCGTGTCGCGCAAGCGGGCTATTACCCCAAGTTAAATTTCGGGGCTAGTTACAGCAATGGATATTATCATTCTACTTCCGGAGGTGAATTTGCCGATACGCGTTCCTTTAGCGAGCAGTTTAAGCAGAATGGGCAAAAGATCGTCGGATTCTCATTGAGCATTCCACTCTTCAACCGCTTCCAAGTACGCAATAGCGTTCGTACCGCAAGGATCAACATTATCAACCGGGAATTGCTGATGGAAAATACAAAGAAAACATTATACAAGGAAATCCAGCAAGCGTACTACAACGCAACGGCTTCCCAAGAGAAATATACGGCTTCCGACAAATCCGTCACGGCGAGCAAGGAAGCGTTCAATTATGCCCAAGAGCGTTACAACGCAGGTAAAAGCACTGTCTTTGAATTTAATGAGGCTAAAACAAAATACGCACAAAGTCTAGCGGAACAGGCACAGGCCAAATATGATTTTATCTTCCGTACGAAGATTCTAGATTTCTATAATGGCAATCCGATCCGTTTATAAACGTTAATTAATACTTCATTTTTTTCATTATACACACAAAGTTTAAGGGAAGATGTCCTTTATGGACATCTTCCCTTTCAGCATCCATTAAGGCATTTAGTCTGCACAGAACTACAGTTAAAATACTTATCAAAAAAATGTACATACCAAGACTCTAGAAATTCACAGCCGCAAATATACTAATTTTTATTATAAAAAAGCAAACTGTTATAAAACATTCTAAAACTAATATAATATTGATTGATATTGCCAAATTCAATTTAGTTGTACTGGGGATCTTGTTGCATTATGATAGCTGGCAGGAGGGTTTTTGGTCTTAGCTATCTGTCTGTTAATTATGCTGTTAAACATAGTTCTGTGCAGACTATGGTCTCTCGAAAAAATAATGTGTGTCTAATTAACAAACAAATTCATTCTATGAAGCACAAATTAACGCTTGTACTACTCTCATTCTTTCTGGGAATACAGTGCATGGTCGCCCAACAAATGAAGGTGACGGGTGTAGTGATCAATGAAGACGACGGAGAACCTGTTATCGGCGCATCCATCGTAGTAAAAGGAACCACTGTTGGTACCATCACGGATCTTGATGGTAAATTCGAATTGGAAGCAGACAAGAACGCTAAGTTAGTTGTTTCTTATGTCGGTTTAAAAACATTAGAAACCACCGCTCAAGCAAACATGAGAGTCATTCTATCTTCTGATGCTCAAGAACTTGACGATATCATTGTTGTAGCTTATGGTACCGCCAAGAAATCGTCTTTCACGGGTTCCGCAGGTGTTGTTGGAACAAAAGACCTTGATATGCGTCCATTGACAAACGCAACCGCAGCTTTGGAAGGTAACGTATCTGGTGTACAAGTTGGTACTGGTAGCGGACGTCCGGGTGATTCCCCAAATATCCGTATCAGAGGATTCGGTTCAATTAATGCATCAAACGCTCCTCTTTATGTTGTAGACGGGTCTATTTATAATGGAGAGATCGCTGATATCAACCCGAACGATATTGAATCAATGTCTATCTTAAAAGATGCAGCCTCAACTTCTCTTTATGGTTCTAGCGCTGGTAATGGTGTTGTATTAATTACAACAAAAAAAGCAAAAAATGATGATACTCAAGTTACATTCAGTACTTCTCAAGGTATCTCTTCTCGTGCAATCAAGGAATATAACCGTGTAGGTGTATGGGACTATTACCCTTTGCAGTGGGAGATGCTTCGTAACCAGTATATCTCCGCAAATGGCATGTCCGCAACAGATGCGGCAACAGAAGCTTCTGCCAAAATTTATAACCAATTAATGTATAACCCATACCGAGGGGTTGCTAATGATCAAATCGTGGGGACGGACGGAAAATTAAATCCTGCAGCTACCCAATTGTTATGGGGAGATGATATGGACTGGAATGACGCGATGGAACGTACAGGCTATCGTGGAGAATATAATTTGTCTTATTCCACCAAAGGAAAGAAAAGCGATACTTATGTTTCATTAGGCTATTTAAATGATAACGGTTATGTGATCAAATCCGATTTCGAGCGTTACTCTGCCCGTGCGAATGTAAATGTGTATCCCGTGAAATGGTTTAAGACAGGTTTAAACATTTCAGCCAGCCGTTCTCAATCTCAAGTAGCCAACACAAAAGATAATTCAGGAGGTTATTCAAACCATTTTATGTTTGCTCGTACAATCGGCCCGATCTACCCGATCCACAAACATGATCCGGAAACAGGTGCTTATATCTTGGATAACCTAGGACAGCAGCAATATGACTATGATGGTGTACGCGCAGGTTCCGCTTATTCGGGCCGCCATGTAGTAGCAGAGACATTATGGAACAACGATGAGTTTGTACGTGACGTAATGAACGCACGTGCTTATATGGATTTTAATTTGTACGAAGGTCTGAAGGTTACATTGAACGGAGGTTTGGAAACTTCCAACAACCGTAATTCCGGCTATGATAATAAATTAGTAGGTGACGGCTCTCCGAGTGGACGTTTCAACCTTGAAAATACCCGCCGGACAACAACAACTTTCAACCAATTGATAAACTATAATAAGAAATTCGGAGATCATAACTTTGATGTATTATTAGGTCATGAAAGTTTCGCTTACAAATACCAATATAACTACACAATGAGACAAGGTCAAGTTATGGATGGGCTGATGGAGCTAGGAAACTTTACAACAATAAATTCTGCCTACTCTTATACGGACGAATACAAAAAAGAAGGTTATTTTGCCCGTATCAACTATGACTTCATGGATAAATATTATGTATCAGCCTCCTACCGCCGTGATGGTAGCTCACGCTTCCACAAAGATAACCGTTGGGGTAACTTCTGGTCTTTCGGAGCCTCTTGGCGTATAGACCAAGAGAGCTTCATGGAGTCGTTGACTTGGATCAACAGTTTGAAGTTAAGAGGTTCTTATGGACAAACCGGTAACGACCAAGTATTAACAACCAGTGGACTAACAAACTATTATCCATATCAGACTTTATATGACATGAACCGCAATAACGCATTGGAAGCAGGTGTGTTATTCAACTCTTTTGGAAACACCGATTTGCAATGGGAGACTCAGGTTTCTTCTGACGTGGCAATCGAATTTGGACTGTTCGATCGTTTGACAGGTAGCGTTGAGTATTTCAACAAACAATCCAAAGACCTGTTGTTCAACGTGCCTCTACCTCTTTCTTCTGGAGCGGTAGACTATAAAGGAACCGCATCTATCTGGAAAAACATTGGTAAAGTAAATAATAGTGGTGTAGAAATCTCCTTGGATTACCGTATCTTAAAAAATGCGGATTGGACATGGAACTTCGGTGTAAACGCCACATTCATTAAGAACAAGGTGAAGAGTTTACCACAAAAAGAAATTATTGACGGAACAAAGAAAATCATGGTAGGCAAGTCTATCTACGAATTCTGGTTAAAGGAATATGTAGGTGTAGACCCTCAAGATGGAGCTGCTCTTTATCGTTTCGACGATACTATAGATGAGAACGGAAACGTGGCACAAATCTGGGATGACACAGATTGTCGTACCGTAAACGGAGAGAAAGTGACAACGAACCAAGAAAAAGCAAAATACCATTATGCAGGTAGTGCAATTCCTAAAGTATATGGAGGTTTCAATACAAGCGTAAAATTCAAAGATTTTGAGTTATCCGCCGTATTCTCTTACGCATTAGGAGGAAAGGTTTATAACTCTAGCTATTTATCTCTTATGAGTGTAAACAAATATGGAGCGGCTATGCATACAGATATCTACGATCGTTGGCAAAAACCGGGAGATATAACGAATGTTCCTCGTCTAGACGGCAGTGAATCCGCTAATTTCAATGCACAGTCAGACCGTTGGTTGATGAGTTCTGATTATCTAAGCATGAAATCTTTAACTTTCGCATATACGTTACCAAAGGCCTTCCTTTCTAAGTTCGCTATAAAGAACGCACGTGTATCATTAAGTGGCGAGAATTTATTCCTGCTTACTTCCATGAAAGGTATGGATCCACAACAACAGTTCAGCGGTATCACGAACAATGCTCATATCCCAGCTCGTTCATTTACATTCGGACTGAATTTCACATTTTAATTCATCATTATATTAAACATTGATTACAATGAAAAGATTCAAATATACAATTCTAGCCTTATGTGTTGCAGGCCTGACAGCTTGTTCCGATACATTCATGGAAACAAATCCAACCGACCAGATTGGCGAAACAACAGTCGCTTCATCTTTGGAAAACCTATACATTGCTTTAAACGGAACACATCGAGCCATGGTTAAGCAATACTTATCTTCACAAGGTTGTGGTGGCGAACCTTCTTGGGACATCGATCGAGATGTATTAGGAGAAGATTTGGTACACCCAACTGCCGGTAACACTTGGTTTTTAAAAACTCTTCAATGGGTAGATCATCGAGATTCAAAATCGACATTGACTAAGTTTGGCTTCTTCTTCTATTACAAATTAATATTGAACAGTAACTTACTTCTTAATAATGTAGATGAGGTGGATCGTACGGATGAAAATTTATACTCCGGTGTAAAAGGGGAGGCACTTTGCTTCCGTGCGTTTGGTCATTTTCAACTAGTACAGCTTTACGCAGAACGTTATAAAGCAGGAGGTGGCAATACACAATTGGGCATACCTTATCGTAAGACTCCGGAAACAGGAGAAATCGCTCGTAATACAGTAGAGGAATGCTATCAATATATTAACGAAGATCTAGATGCCGCTATTGAGTTATTGAAGAACTACGAGGCAAAAGAAGTTACTCACTTTTCTTTGAAAGTGGCTTATGGTTTAAAGGCTCGTGTTTTACTAGCGCAGCAAAATTATGCAGAAGCTGCAAAATATGCGGATTTGGCAATACAAACCGCAGAGAAAGAAGGCCATAAATTGATGAATGGTAAAGAAGAATTAATGGGAGGCTTCGCATCCATGCTGACAGAGAATAAGGAGGCTATATGGGCAGCCAATACGCAGGATGACCAAACAATCTATTTTTATTCTTATTATGCATATATGTCTTGGAATTTCAACGCGTCTGCAATACGTGCCGTCCCCAGATGTGTAAACTCGGCTTTGTATGATAAAATATCAAATACAGATATCCGCAAGCAATGGTGGGATCCAACAGGTAAAGCGGAAGTTCCGGCTAGCAATTTCAAACGTTTCCCGTATCAGAATCGTAAATTCACTGCCAAATCTTCTTCTAATGCGGTTGGAGACTTTCCTTTCATGCGCTTAGCTGAGCTATACTTAATGAAAGCAGAGGCATTAGCTCGTAACAATCAACATCAAGAAGCGCAAAAAACGTTGACGGCATTTGCCTTGACTCGTGATCCTGAATACAAAGAAACGAGCAAAACAGCAGTCGAATTAGCAGAAGAGATCATGATTCAACGTCGTATTGAGTTGTGGGGAGAAGGATTCCGATTCACAGATTTAAAACGTTTAAACTTACCGCTGGATAGAAATAACACTAATCACGATAAGGGTATCTCAGTAAAGATGCACGTAGATGCTGGTTCTCCTGAATGGCAATTCAAGATTCCAGATGACGAAATGAACGCAAACAGTCTTATGACTCAGAATAGATAATCACTCTATTTCCTACTAATTATATCAAAAAATCCCCGTCTATACCCCTAACCGGTTTAGGCGGGGATTTTTTAAGATCTAAAAGAAGTTATTCCAAATCATTAATATAAATTCAAGTGATTAAATCCATGAAAACAAACTATCTATTCTCCGCCTTACTATCCTTGGCTCTAGCCAGCCCGGGAATGGCACAAGAGACCAATTACCAAAGGCCTCCAGCCGTAATAGAAGAAGTGGCCTTGGCCAAGCTTTCTCCTATCATCCGAATTAGTGATAACAATCAGTGGGCACTCCAGTTAGAGCGTTCCCCGTACCGATCTATCGCCAAGCTTGCGCAACCGGAGCTTAAATTAGCGGGAATGCGTATCAGTCCCGAAACATTCAACACAAGCCGGCAAGCCGAATATACGGGTGCCAGTTTAATGAACATCGCTACTCAAGAAGAAATCAAGATAGAAGGAATTCCTGACAACGCAGTAATCACAGAAGCCTCATTCTCTCCTTCATCCAATAAGGTAGCTCTATTCGTGGAAGAAGCGAATGGCGTATATCTTTATAACTGTACCCCGGAACAGCCCGTAGCTCAGAAAGTAAGTACCCGTAAAATCAACGCGACAAGTGGAGCAGAGATCTTATGGATTAGCGACAATGAGTTTATTACGCTTATGGTTCCAGAAAACAGGGGGAAGGCACCGGAGAAACCCACAGTCCCATCCGGTCCCATCATTCAAGAAAGTACTGGAAAGGTGATGCCCGCTCGTACCTATCAAGACTTGCTGAAAAATCCGTACGACGAGCAATTATTCGACTATTACTTCACCTCCCAATTGGTACGTATAAAAGAGGGCATTGTGTACGAGATCGGAAAACCGGCAATCTACGGCAGTACGCTTTCATTATCCCCGGATAAATCTTTGCTACTTATCGCGACAGTTCATCGTCCGTATTCCTATCAAGTACCGGTATATAACTTCCCACAAAAGTTCGAGGTCATAGACTTACAAGGCAATTCCATTTATACGTTAGCGGATAATCCAACCGTCAATATTCCGATGGGATATGACACGACCTCGCCTTATCCCCGTCAATTCGGATGGAGATCGGATCAACCGGCTACCGTTTACTGGGCGGAAGCGCAAGATAAAGGAGATCCTAAGCAAAACAAGACTGATTTCATGGATATTATCTACCAAATAAGCTATCCGTTCAACAGCGAGAAACAGGAAGTCGCAAAGACAGAGAAACGTTTCCGCAACATCCTGTGGAATGACGATGCTTTCGCTTTATTGATCGAGACTTCCCGGGAGACTCGCAAAAACAGGACATTTACTTTTAAGCCTTGCTCTTCTGAGTCTCCGGTTCTATTATTCGATGTATCCACCGACGATAATTACAACAATCCGGGAAATCCACTTACGATTAAAAATGCGTATGGTAAATATATCGTTTATACCAATAAAGCCCACAATGAGTTATTGATGCTTGCCCAAGGAGCCTCATCTAAAGGGGATATGCCTTACCTTAGCCGTTACAATTTGAAAACAAAAAAGAACACGGAACTTTGGCGCTGCGAGGACGGATATTATGAGACCATCCTAAAGGTAGCGAATCCGGAAAAGCTTCAATTGATCACTTCACGTCAATCCATTACAGAACCAGCGAATCTCTGCTCTCGTGACTTGAAAAAGAAAAAATTCGCTCAATTGACTCATTTCGCCAATCCATATCCGGCCATGGCAAACGTTAGCAAACAAAAGATCAAGTATAAACGTGCGGATGGTTTGGATCTAACAGCGACCGTATACCTCCCTGCCGGATATGATAAAGCGAAGGACGGTCCATTACCTGTCTTAATGTGGGCCTATCCGAGAGAATATAAAAGCAAGGCCGAGGCTTCTCAGGTACGAGGTTCTCAATACATGTTTACGAATATCAACTATGGTTCTCCCGTCTATTGGGTTTTACGTGGATTCTGTATAATGGAAAATGTCGAGATGCCGATCGTTAGTACCAGTGAGGGAGCGGAGCCGAACGATGATTTCATTGAGCAATTGACAATGAACGCCGAGGCGGCCGTAAAAGTTATTTCCGAGATGGGTGTAGGTGATCCGAATCGTGTAGCCGTAGGAGGACATTCCTATGGAGCTTTCATGACAGCGAATCTATTAACACATACCAAACTGTTCAAAGCCGGCATCGCACGTAGCGGGGCTTACAACCGTACGCTTACCCCGTTCGGCTTCCAAACAGAGACCCGTACTTATTGGGAAGTACCGGAAATATATAATGCCATGTCGCCATTCATGTCTGCCGATAAACTACATGGAGCTTTATTAATCATACATGGTGAGATGGATAACAACTCCGGAACCTTTCCGATCCAATCCGAGCGCCTGTTCAGTGCCCTAAAAGGCCACGGGGCGATCGCACGTTATGTCGTATTGCCCTATGAGAGTCATGGCTACGCCGCCAAAGAGAACATATTACATCTATTGTATGAATGTGACCTATGGCTGGATCGTTACGTCAAGAACGCAAAAAAGTAAGTAGTACTGACTTTGTCAATGAAGTATATATCCTCTGACAGGAAAAGTATATTTCCTCTAACCAGTGAAGTATATCTTCTATGAGGAAGCCAGCCGGCAGCCACCAATTACCCTAAAACAACGATGCCCATCGTAAGGTTATAAGAATGCCCATCGTAAACTCCTTACAATGGGCATTCTTAACTCCTTATGATGGGCATTCAAAGAAAGCCCTATCTGAGATTCGTTTATTTTAGCAATGAACAAGGACAAAGATGATCCTTCTCGATATCCTTGAAATAGTTATAAGTACCTACCTTAAGATCCGCGCAAGCCGCCTCATCGCAAACAATGATTCCCTTCGGATGCAACTGCAAGGCGGTAATTGTCCACATTTGGTTCACGGCGCCCTCAACGGCTTGTTGCAACGCACGAGCCTTGTTATGACCATTTACCATGATCAATACCTCCTTAGCGTCAAGAACCGTACCTACACCAACCGTTACAGAAGTCTTCGGAACTTTATTCACGTCATTATCAAAGAAACGGGAGTTAGCGATAATCGTATCTGTAGTTAACGTCTTGATACGAGTACGAGAACTCAAAGATGAACCCGGCTCATTGAACGCAATATGGCCATCAGGACCGATACCACCCAAGAACAGGTCTACGCCACCGACCGCTTTCATGCGAGCCTCATAAGACGCACACTCAGCCTCCAAATCCTCGGCGTTACCATTCAAGATATTTACGTTCTCCGGTTTGATATCGATATGACTGAAGAAATTATTCCACATGAAAGAATGATAGCTTTCCGGATGATCTTTCGGAAGGCCGACATACTCATCCATATTGAAAGTGATCACGTTCTGGAACGATACGACACCCTGCTTGTTCAATTCAATCAGGTTCTTGTACATACCCAGCGGAGAAGATCCGGTAGGCAAGCCCAGTACGAATGGTTTTTCAGCGGTTGGATTCGCGGCTTTGATCTTCGCTGCTACATAATTGGCAGCCCATTTTGAGAGTTGCTCGTAATTAGGTTCGATAATTAGTCTCATAACGTTATGTTTTTTAATTGAAAGTTGTATCAACTTTCTTGTTTATAAATTAGATTTGTCGTTAATTGTTTTCAATTTCCCAGCCATTTCCTTGCCCAAAGCTAAACACTCCTCGTATTTAGTAGCGCTTAAACCTTGCTTCTGCTCAACCGGCGTACCGACAGTCTCCCACTTCATCTTCTCGCCAAAAGCCGCCAAACGTTTCACGGCGGCTCCAGCCCATGTGAAAGACCCGAAATAACCGAAAATACGATTTTTCACTTCACGCAACTCGATCTTACTCAACACAGCTTCCACCTCCGGGAACAATTGATTGCTATAAGTCGGGCTACCTACGATCACTCCTTTATATTTGAACACATCTTTCAAAATATAAGAAGAAGGGCTTTTGCTAACATTATGCATCACGATATTCTTAATGCCATTATCAGCCAAAGAAGCGGCGATCGCCTCAGCCATCTGCTCCGTGTTACCATACATGCTGCCATAAATAATAACCACGCCTTCCTCACCTTCGTAGCGGCTCATACGGTCATAGATATCGATCGCTTTCGACGCATATTCACGCCAAACAGGTCCATGGGTAGAGCAAATCGTCTGGATATCCAAGCCCGAAAGCTTCTGTAATGCCCTTTGTACTGGACTTCCATATTTTCCGACAATGTTGGAGTAATAGCGAATCATCTCTTCCCAATAATGCTCCACATTCATCTCCGTATCGATCACACCACCATCCAATGTGCCATACGTACCGAACGCATCCGCAGAGAATACGATTTTATCCGTAACGTCATAAGTAACCATCACTTCCGGCCAATGCACCATCGGAGCCATATAAAATACAAGCTCATGACGACCCGTATTCAAGGTATCACCCTCTTTCACCTCAAACAAGCCTTCCTTGATGCCATGATATCCTTCCAGCATTCCGAAAGTCTTATTGTTTCCGACAATCTGTACGTCCGGATATTGCTGACGCAACAAACGGATACTTCCCGCATGATCCGGCTCCATATGATTTACCACGAGATAATCCAAAGAACGTCCGTCCAAGGCATCCGCTACTTTTTTCAAGAAAATATCAGAGTAACAAACATCGACCGTATCGATCAATACGGTTTTCTCGTCTACGATCAAGTACGAGTTATAGGAAACGCCGTATGGCAACGGCCACATATTCTCGAAGAGGGCCTTTTGACGGTCATTAACTCCTACATAATAAACTTTATCCGCAATTTCTTTTAACTTGTACATCTTTTTTAATTGATAATTGATAATTGAAAATTGATAATCACGAAGCGTGTGCTCTCTAATCTTCAATTTTCAATCTTTAATTTTCCATTTCTTAGTGCTCTCCAGACAAACCAGCACCCTGCCAAAACAAACGGGATACTTAGCCATTGCCCCATATTCAACATCATTCCAGCCTCGAAAGGCTCTTGGTCATTTTTCACGAATTCTATGAAGAAACGAGACCCGAATACGCATATCATAAATACGCCGAAGATAAGTCCTTGCTTTTTCCAAGCCTCTTTCTTGAAATATAGCCACATACAGATAGCGAACGTCACCAGATAACAAGCGGCCTCATACAATTGCGTCGGATGGCTCGGAGCGGTAAAAATAGGCTCCGCCCCCATTCTCCATGCGTGTAAATTATCGATAAAACGAAATCCCCAAGGCAAATCAGTGGAATGACCGTAAATCTCATGATTCATCAGGTTTCCCAGACGAATCATAGCAGCTACCAATCCTGTCGGAACCACCAACTTATCGAAAGCCCATAACATACTTTTATGGCTTACTCGCTTCGAGTAGAAATAAATGGCGATAATTATACCTAACGTACCACCATGGCTAGCCAAACCTCCCTCCCAAATCTTGAAAATCTCAATCGGGTTGGCTAAATAATATTCCGGCGCATAAAACAAACAATGCCCCAAACGGGCACCAATCACCGTACCGAGCATCGTATAAATCAAAAGGGAATCGATCCATGCGGGCGGCAGTCCCTCTTTTTTCCACATCCGCTCTACAATCATATAGCCAATAGCGAAACCAATCGCGAAAGCCAATCCATACCAACGAATCTCCCGGGAACCGATGGTAAAGATAGCGGGATCGGCAGTCCATGTAATAAAATCAAGCATAATTATTTCAGTTGGCAATTGACAATTGACAGTCGACAATCGCAAGTCAGGATTTCCCGAACTGTCAATTGCCTGCTGTCAACCATCAACTTATATTAAACGAGTCTTCTAATTAAGTTCTCTCTCTCGCCGTACAGCATATCGATTATCGGCAATTCGATCATCGTATATGCGCCCGGTTGTTGCTTCAAGCTCGCACGAGCGACAGAAACCAAGATTTGAGCGGTCAAGGCAGGGTTATTGATCTTCATATCGAATTCGATCAACTGGTTCTGAGTCTTGCCCGATACACCTTTACGAACCAAGTTCACACCATGTCCCATGTCCAACAAATTATCGACACATTCAACCTGCATTACATGAGTCTCATCATGAGCGAAATAATCATCCGCCTTGATAGCGGCAGACACTTGCTTGAAATCGTATCCGTCTTCTACCTCGATATAAACCATACGACGGTGTACACCTGTTCCCAAAGGAATCGTCATACTTAAAGCCGCTTTCACGCCTTCGATAGCCTTCACGGCAACCGTATGCCCCATACTCATTCCCGGACCGAAGTTCGTATAAGTAATACCTTTCGGCACCATCGCTTCTAACAAAGCACGTACCACTGAGTCGCTTCCCGGATCCCAACCGGCAGAAATTACAGCTACCGTATTATGAGCCTTCGCTACAGCGTCCAAAGAACGACGTAAATCCACGATACCTCCGTGGATATCGAAACTATCGACCGTATTGATGCCTAATGCCAGAATCTCTTTCGCATGCTCTTCCACGCTGCGTGTAGGAGTAGCCAAAACCGCTACGTCAACCTTATCTAACTTGGTGATGCTATCAGTAACCGTGTATGCCTTCAACTCGTCCGGAATATCATTCGGATTACGACGAATAATACCTGCTACCTCAAAATCCGGGGCAGCTTCAAGGGCCTCTAACACATATTTCCCGATGTTGCCATAACCTACGATGGCGGCTCTAATTTTCTTCATACTCTAGTTTTTACTTTTCAACCAACCGCAAAGTTAGATATAATTTAGAGCTTTAACAATAAGGAATACAGTTTTTATATCATTTTCAGAATGATATAGATCCTCACTCTTTCACGAATGAATCCGGATAGGTAGTAAGCTGCTCTACACCGGCTTTCGTACGAATCCAAGTCTTGAAGGTACGGGCTCCCTCGTTCAACTCGATCACACGTGCTCCATTTGGTATATGGATGTATTCCGTCGGACCACCCGTAAAACGACCGTAAGCCAATAATACGTCATACCAGCAAACCGCATAATCATCGTCATGATCATGGCCGACAAATACGCCCATCACGTCCCCGTTTTCCTTAATCGCCGTAAATAAGCCGGAATTCAAGGCCGGAGCGCATGCCTTTTCCCTACGTATGCCATAGAGTTGGGCATTCTCATCGGAAGCCGCTTGATTAAACTCCGGCAATGCGATATGGAAGAAAGCCAAAGAAGGAACCGGCTCTCCCCCGTTATTCCGGGTAAACTCTGCGCTTTTCTTACAATACCAATCGATCTGGTCACGCTTAATATAATCGTATCCTTTTACCCCTTTGATAGTTGAATAGGTATTCGAGTCGATGCAATACAAAACGCAAGCATCCTTCTTACCATCGGACGAACGTACGGTCAAGGCGTAATTACCAACACCAGAGATTTCGGGGACCTCATCCGCCGTCAAACTATACGGTAGGCTTTCGGCTACTTTCAGCAACTCCTCTTTTGTCGCCCCCTGCTCATTATCATGATTTCCGAAAACAATGGAGAACGGTATTTTACGGTCGGAGACTGTCTTCAATACATTCCGCATATTTTCCAACGCAGGTTTGCTATAGATAATATCTCCCGTAAAAATCACCAAGTCCGGTTTCTCGTCATCCAACACTTGGTTCATACGCTCAAAAGCGATGTCCGAGCGAGGGTCTTGCCATTTTACATGCAAGTCCGTAAACTGTACAATCTTAAACTTCTTATCCGGATTAAACTTCAACCCCGGTTTCTGGGCAAATCCCAAAGAACTCAAGCCGGCGGCCAATAACAAGGCCCCGGCAAACATCCACTTTCTCACACTCATCAAATCTCGTGTTTTTTGTAATTAATAATTATTTATTCCTTTCCGAAACAAGCGTCGAACGCATGTGCGGAAGGTTGGAAATCCACTCTCTTCACCAATTCGCAAGATTCCCGTGCCCCATGTTCCCGATCCATAGCGCTATCTTCCCATTCCACGGAAAGCGGACCTTGATAGCCAATTGAATTCAAAGCACGGATAATCTCCTCAAAATTAATCTTTCCTCGTCCTAAGCTACGGAAATTCCAATATCGGCGGGGATCGCCGAAAGTAACATGACCGCCAAATATACCCACCTGCTTGGGGGTATCACTCCAATATACGTCCTTCATATGCACATGAAAGATACGCTCCGGAAACTGATAGATGAAATCCACATAGTCCACCCCTTGATATCCTAGATGACTCGGATCATAGTTAAAACCGAAAGCAGGATGGTTATTTACCGCCTCCAATGCCCTGCGTGCGGAAAAAGTATCGAACGCGATCTCTGTAGGATGTACCTCCAACGCAAAACGTACACCCAGTTTCTGAAACTCATCCAAGATAGGCGTAAAGCGACGGGCGAAATCATCATACCCCTTTTGTATCATAGCGTCCGTTACCGGAGGGAAAGAATACAAATAATGCCAAATAGAACTACCCGTAAAACCTACAACCGTATCGACTCCCAGCATCTTTGCCGCATGAGCGGTCCGGATCATCTCCTCGGTAGCCCGTTGGTGAACCCCTTCCGGATCGCCATCTCCCCAAATATAATCCGGCAAGATCGCCTTATGGCGCTCATCGATATTATCGCAAACAGCCTGTCCTACCAAATGGGTAGAGATCGCATAAAGCCGTAAGTCATATTTCTTTAACAGATCCTTGATTCCTTGATAATAAGCCGTATCCGTACGTCGGACATCCACATGATCGGGAAGTCCCAATTCCACACCGTCGTATCCGAATTCTTTCGCTTTTTGACAAACTGTTTCCAGTGATAAATCTCCCCACTGGAGGGTATACAATGTTACAGGACGTGCCATAATAGTATTATTTTTAGTCGATTATTTTTATCCATTTATTCTCTGTCGATCCGGTAGCTACAATCGTCTCGATAAACCGCATGCCACGGACACCGTCTTCGGCGGAAGGGAAATCCAAGGTCTCAGGAGCCGGTTCCTCACCAGCCAGAATCGATCGCAAAGCCAAGGCGAAATTCCGATACAAATTAGCGAATGCCTCTATATAGCCTTCCGGATGTCCACCCGGTGTACGGGAATTATGAGCGGCGATACCCGACATATATCCATTGGAAGTACGGACGATCTCCGCCGGACGATCCGGCCAACGCATAACCATCGTATTCGGTTCTTCTTGACGCCATTCCAACCCACCTTTCTCTCCATACACACGAATATTCAAGCCATTCTCTACACCTACGGCGATCTGGCTAGCGGTCAGCACCCCTTTCGCGCCTCCCTCATAACGGATCAATGCCGCCCCATCATCATCCAAAAGACGATCCGGCACGAAGGTATTCAATTCACCGCATAATTCCACGGCCTTCAGCCCTGTTATATATTCCGCCAGATTAAACGCATGAGTCCCAATATCCCCCATGCAACCAGCCTTGCCCGACCGATTGGGATCCACCCGCCAAGCCGCTTGCTTATTAACATCAGCGCAGTCATTATATAGCCAGCCTTGAGGATATTCCACATAAATACGGCGTATCTTACCTAAATCGCCCCTGCGTACCCTTTCCCTAGCCTCCTTCACCATCGGGTAAGCGGTATAGGTATGAGTCAGCATAAACAATTTTCCGGTTTCCTTCACTTTGTCTCGTAATTGCTTCGCCTCATCCAAGGTATATGTCATCGGTTTATCCAGTACGACATGGAAACCATGTTCCAACGCCATCATGGCCGGACCGAAATGCACATGATTCGGGGTAACGATAGACACAAAATCCATCCGCTCACCTTCAGGCAGGGCGGCCTCTTTCTCTATCATCTCCTGATAAGATGCGTAAATACGATTATCCGGTAAAAATAAAGATTGTCCGGTAGCCAATGAATTCTCCGGGCGAGAACTGAAGCATCCACAGACCAACTCGATCTGTCCGTCTAAATTAGCGGCGATACGATGAACGGCCCCGATAAACGAGCCTTGTCCTCCACCGACCATTCCCATTCTGATTTTTCGTTTCATGGTATTATTCCGTTTTATTAAACTAAGGTAATTACATTGTTGATTCACAAAGCTATGAAAAATAACCCTGCGTACGCCAATTTAACAGCTTAATATTTTTTAATTCACAAAATATATCGTTCCTTTGCGTCAAACATTTACCAAAAATATCAACTATGAAGAAAAATGAATTAGTGGCTATCGCCTGTCTGCTTTGTTTTTGTTGTTGTAATGGAACGGAAAAGGAAGTACCTAACCCCGACCTACAAGAGGAATTATCCCCCATACAGTTTACGATCGATTTACAAAAGGAAGTATTACCCTTCCCCGTAACCAAGAGTATTCCCGAGCTGAATATCCCTGAGCCTATTCCCCAAAATCCCGATGCCGAGGAAGATCCTTCTACACCGGATATCGACCCGGATAATTTATACAACCGGATCGATTATATCGTATACCAAAGCGGAAAACCGGACATTCTGGTAAAACATAAGCAATTCACGCCTCAAGATCCGGATTTCACGATCATTTATGATTCACTGCCCTCCGGCAACTATCATATTTGTTTCCTAGCCCACTCAGACAAGAATATCTCCGTGTCCGGACAAACCGCACTATTCAGTAAAGTATCAGATACGTTTCATCTTTTTCTCACCCAAGAAGTACAAGCGGGAGAAAGAATCATTAAAGATATCACCTTACAAAGAATCGTCGGCAAAATAGAGTTCATATCCGCCGATGCCGTACCTAAAGCCCTAAAAAGCTTCACGATAAATGTCTCCAATTATCAAAACAAGATTGACTTAACCACCGGGAATGGCATTTCTCAAAACACGCCTTATACACAAACCGACACTTTTAACGACTCTGATATCGGGAAAACAAATTTCTCCCATTCCTTCTTCACGTTTATCCCGGCTCCGGAATTCATGCTCAAAGCACACCTCTCGGCCAAAAATCAGATAAATGAAGTAACCCGGGAAAGAGAGGTTAATGACATCCTGCCTCTCAAAAATCACATTATTCGTTATACTGGGATTCTCTACACCCCGAAGGAATCAGACGATACCTTCACCCTTGATATATTAAACGGTGGCAAATGGGATAGCCCCATCGACAAAGATCTAAAAGATTAATACAAAACCGGTGTGCCAAATTTGACACACCGGCTACCTTTTTCCTAACCTTCACACTTATTTTGCGTCTTCTATCTTGAAGAGAGCGTTAAATCCCGTCAAACTAAAGGTCTCACGAACCACATTCCGCATACCGATCAAACGTAAAGACCCTTTCTTGGCAGTCGTCATTTTTTGTAATATTAAAAACAATCGGAGGCCCGCACTACTCACATATTCCAAATCAGAACAATCGACACATACTTTTACTCCCGGATTCTCCCATACCGGCAAAACCTTTTCCTCGCATTCGCGAGCCGTATTCGTATCCAATCTTCCTTTGATCTTAATTACAGTCTCTTCACCTTTTTGGTCAATAACTACTTCCATATCTTTATATTTTATTCGGTTATTTTTTTCTTCATGATAAAGACATTCCGCTCATCTACTCTCTGATAAGAGACCTCATCCATAATCTTCTTGATCAAGAAAATACCCAACCCTCCGATTGGACGGTCTTCGGCAGATAAAGTAATATCAGGGTCTTTTCTTAAAGTCGGATCGAAAACAATCCCATGATCTATCAAAGTCACGATCAATTCCCCACCTTCCCTGACCAACGAAATGTCTACGGCATCCTCAACATCTCCCTTATACGCATAAAAAATTATATTTGAGACAGCTTCTTCCATCACCAGATTCAGGCTCATCATGAAAGCGGTGCTTAATCCCAATTCTTCTCCAGCTTCCTCCAAGAACTGATTCATCATGGAAAGCTCATGAATATCGTTCTTAATGCGTAATGTTTTTTGCATATATCTGAAAATTTTGCGCTAAAGATATAAAAAAAAGAAATATCCTTTCCTTAAATTTGTATCTTTACCTCCGAATAGTATTTAAAGGTATAGAGTTATGGCTAAAAGATATTTAATAAACATATTCTTATTGATCGCCGTCTTATGCGGGTTCAGTAGTTGCGAGGAGGATCCGTATTATGATCCGTATGAGGAAATCACCTATGATTTATGTAATTATGTATGGACTGATTGGTTTGTCGTAGACGGTTTAGATTGTGAGCAGCAACTTACATTTAATCCGGATGGGAAAGGATGGGATACAAGAATTTATCATTACCCAAGCGGACGCATAGATCGAGAGGAAATTCCATTCTACTGGGACTGGGACAATTACTATACCGATATACTTTATATGGACTATGAAGACGGCCAGACGGTCTTGAAGGACATATGGATAAGCGGCCGAACTTTTGAATGTCAATACAATGGCGAATGGGTGACGTTTAAAGCCTATTAAATGATACTCACCTCTGTTGCGATCATATTAAGGGTATTATCCAATCCGCTTGGTAATGTTTTCCAAAAGCAATTAACCAATCGGTATAACCACCCTTTATTAATCAACTTCTTGACATTCCTGCTATTGAGCGTATTCTGTATCATCCCGGCGATCCAAGTTCGCTGGCTTGAGTTGCCTTTCGAATTCTGGAAATATTGTATTCTAGCCGGAATCGTGGGAGCTACCGGGAATGGATTCTTAGTAAAAGCTTTACAATGCGGGGATCTATCGGTACTGGGCCCCATCAATTCCTACAAATCCGTAGTAGGTATTATTGTCGGTATCTTCTTATTAGGGGAGATCCCGAACCTATGGGGTATCGCAGAGGTCCATCTTGTCAAAGAATTCAAGCGAATCAAAATACGGGATCTTTTCTCCTACTTTTATTTGGTCCTTTGTATCGGCACCATGCAATACACCACCAATTACGTATTCGATCATATGGAGGTAGGTTATGCGTTAGCCTTGTTCCAACTCTCTACGATCGTAAGTATCTTCTTAGGATACCGTATATTCAAAGAGGAAAATATAACGAAGAAATTGATTGGCTCCGTTATCATGGTAGCGGGATCGGTCATGATCATCTTATTAAAATAATACATTGAGCTTATTTACAGATCAACCGTTCTATCTTATCCTTAAGCGGAAATAGATCTGTTTGAATGGTTCCCCACACTATCTCATCCCGAATCTGATAATACCCATGCACTAACACATGGCGCATGCCTATGACCTCATTCCATGCGATCTCTTGATGTTCCTCCCGAAATTCCTTTGTAATCAAATAAGCCGCCTCCCCTATAATCTCCAAATTCTTGATGACCGCAAAACGCAATATCTTGTTCCTGGAATACTCCTCAAAAGTCACATCTGTCGTGAACTCAATGACATTATTTATCGCCTCCAGCATATGCCGTAGACGTGTATTGTCTTTAGGCTTCTCTCTCATATACCAATATTTTATCCCGATCTACAGAAGAAACGGCAAAATCCTTCAATTGTCCTTCCTCCACCAAATCAACCTTACGATGCAACAATTGGCTTAGAGCTTCCACCATACCCGCATACTTGAATAATGTAATACGAGCGTGGGAGTCAAAACGAACCAGAATATCAATATCGCTATCCTTCGTCTCCTCTCCACGTGAACAGGAACCAAACACCCATGCTTTCTCTATTGGTTGCAAAGAGAAAAAGCCTCTTAGCTTATTAATTATCTGTTGTTTCATCTTTTAGTGATTACCTTGCGCAAATATAAACAATATTCTCACCACAAGAAACAACCTGCAGTAAGAAAACGCTTATTTTATTTACTCTCTCTTTATACAAGAGACAAAAAAACGTTTAACAATAAGGAGATCAACTTACTTGTTTTGACCAAGTTTGATAAAAAAGAGAGGAAATAAAAGTAGTCTCGCCGGGAATCGAACCCGGATCTAAAGTTTAGGAAACTTCTATTCTATCCGTTGAACTACAAGACCAACTCTTTTGAGATTGCAAAAGTATAATCTTTTCCTCAAATAGGCAACCGTTATCGGATGTTTTTCCCGCCTATCCGGAAGCTTCTCATTATTTCCGAAAAAACATGTACGTGTTTCCGGAAAAACATGTACGTCTTTTTCAAGAAACACGTACGTGTTTTCAAGAGCTAATATAACATCAAATAGATCAATCAAATAAGCTTTGCATCACCGATAACGATTTGATTTCCGGAAAATCCGGGAGATGTAGACGGTAATACTCAAGAATACGATGAATAATACGGACCCGCTCTTGCCGGGAAAAACCATAAAGCGACATATTCTCAAAACTGATACGCAGCAAACGGGAAAAGAAAGCGCTCTCCACCTTATTTAAATAATGCCGATGCATCGGGATATGATCCGTAAACACCCCATTCAACATATCGAAATAATATCCCACCCTATGCGATTCCATATTCGGGAAAATACCGAGATGGTGGAGAAGACCTAACAAGAAAACCATATGAAAATTAGCGATACCCTTATCCGCATACTCCAATAGATGTATGGACTCGTATAAATAATCAAATAAACGGGGATCCGACTCCGTATCTTTCACGACCCTAAAAAGAACCTCCGAGAGGAAAAGCGCCAATACATTCTTAACCGGATCACAACAAACATCATTCAGCGGAAAACAAATGCGGGTCTCCTTAATCCGGTGCAAGTCCCGCTTATTCAAGTGCTCCACCTCCATTTCCAGAACGGACAAAGGTATAAACAAAGCCTTCGACACCGTGCTTTTCTTCCCACGGCTACGACTAACCAGATACGAGGCCCGGCCAAACGCCTCCGTATACATATATATAATAGAATATTTATCATTGTAAGGGATCGTATGCAAGACAATCCCCCTCGTTTTACACAACATAATTCGTATCTTTGCGACGATGATTAAGAACAAAGATACTCAAATTAACGTTATACATATAATTAAAGTATAGAATTATGTTGGACTTAACGACCCCTTCTTTATTATTTTCCGCCATATCATTGATATTGCTGGCCTATACGAATCGCTTCCTTTCATACGCCAGCGTAGTGCGCGCCTTGAAAGAAAAGCATCAGCAAACCCATGACCCCAAGGATATCGCCCAGATAGCGAACCTGCGGAAAAGGCTCTATCTGACCCGTTCCATGCAAATATTAGGAATACTCAGTTTGCTGCTCTGCGTGATCGCTATGTTCTTCATTTATGTATCGTGGCAGATTTTCGCCGCATGGATATTTGGCATAGCCTTATTGCTATTAGCGGCGTCGTTATGTGTATGTATCTGGGAAATAAATATTTCCGTTAAAGCCTTGGAAATTCATCTGGAAGATATAAGTTCTAAAGAGAAGTTAAAACAGTGAGTAGTATTAAATTTTCCTTCGAAATGTTTTGCCAGTTCGGAGAGATCGTCTATCTTTGCACTCGCAATCGGGAAATCACTTTCTTAGAACGCTATAAGTGAGAGCTTTGACATTTTGGCCCATTCGTCTATCGGCTAGGACGCAAGATTTTCATTCTTGAAAGAGGGGTTCGATTCCCCTATGGGCTACCAACCAAAAGGAGAGAGATAAGTTCATGGCTTATCTCTCTCCTTTTTTATTATACCCGTCCTTTTTTCGCTATTTTCACATCCCCCACTTCGCTATCTCGATAAAAATCACTACATTTGTTAGATTTTTTTTGAGGACATAGATAATTACAGATTTTAAAGAAAGATAAACTCATGAGTGAAGAAATTAAGAATACTTCTACAGAGTACTCCGCAGATAGTATTCAAGTACTTGAAGGGTTAGAGGCAGTACGAAAAAGGCCATCCATGTATATTGGCGATACCAGCGAGAAAGGTCTCCATCACTTAGTGTATGAGGTCGTAGATAACTCCATAGACGAAGCGCTAGCCGGATATTGTACATACATCGACGTGGTAATCAATGAGGACAACTCGATCACGGTTACCGACGACGGCCGTGGTATCCCCGTGGATATTCATGAGAAAGAAGGTAAATCAGCCTTGGAGGTAGTACTGACAGTGCTGCACGCCGGCGGTAAGTTCGACAAGGGAACCTATAAAGTATCCGGTGGTTTGCACGGTGTGGGTGTATCTTGTGTGAACGCACTCTCTACCTATCTGAAAGCGGAAGTTCGCAGGAACGGCAAAGTACATATGCAAGAGTTCTCTTGCGGAAAGCCGTTGCACGACGTACAAGTTATCGATAATACGGATAAAACAGGTACTACGATCTCTTTCAAGCCGGACGGTTCTATCTTTACGGTCACGGAATACAAGTATGATATATTGGCTACCCGTTTGCGCGAATTAGCGTTCTTGAACGCAGGTATTACGCTACGTCTGACAGATAAGCGAGTTCTGAAAGAAGACGGTTCATTCAAGTCCGAGGTATTCCATTCGGATGAGGGATTGAAAGAGTTTGTCCGCTATATCGACCGTTCTAAAGAGAAACTGATTCCAGACGTAATCCATATCGTTACCGAGAAGCAGGGTATCCCTGTCGAGGTGGCGTTAACTTATAATACTTCTTACAACGAGAGCGTATTCTCTTACGTAAATGATATTAACACGATAGAAGGTGGTACACACTTAGCCGGTTTCCGCCGTGGTCTGACCCGTACATTGAAAAAGTACGCCGAGGATTCTAAATTATTGGAGAAAGCCAAGGTGGAGATTCAAGGGGATGACTTCCGTGAAGGTTTGACCGCCGTTATCTCTATCAAGGTAGCCGAGCCTCAGTTTGAGGGACAGACAAAGACGAAGCTGGGTAATAGCGAGGTTACCGGTGCAGTGGATATGGCGATCGGCGAGGCGTTAGGCTATTATTTGGAAGAACATCCGAAAGAGGCGAAAATAATCGTCGACAAGGTGATCTTGGCCGCTCAAGCCCGTCATGCCGCTCGTAAGGCTCGCGAATTGGTACAACGCAAATCTCCGCTGACAGGAGGTGGGCTCCCCGGTAAATTGGCGGACTGTTCCTCTAAAGACGCAGCGATCTGCGAATTGTTCCTTGTCGAGGGAGACTCCGCAGGGGGTACGGCTAAGCAAGGACGCGACCGTAACTTCCAAGCGATCCTACCATTGCGCGGTAAGATATTGAACGTGGAGAAAGCGATGGATCATAAGATCTTCGAAAGCGAGGAAATCCAGAACATCTATCGCGCGATGGGCGTAACCGTCGGTACGGAGGATGACCCGAAAGCGTTGAACATGGAGAAGCTGCGTTACCACAAGGTGATTATCATGACCGATGCCGATGTGGACGGTAGCCACATCGCCACATTGATCTTGACCTTCTTCTTCCGCCGTATGCGTTCCTTGATCGAGAACGGATATGTGTATCTGGCGACTCCTCCCCTCTATTTGTGTAAGAAAGGTAAGGTTGAGGAATATTGCTGGACCGAGCAACAACGTCAGCAGTTCATCTTAAAATATGGAGGAGGCAACGAGAACTCGATCCATACACAACGATACAAAGGTTTGGGAGAAATGAACGACCATCAATTGTGGGATACGACCATGAACCCGGAAAACCGTACGTTAAAGCAGATCACGATCGACAACGCAGCCGAGGCTGACCAAATCTTCGCCATGTTGATGGGTGAAGACGTAGGCCCTCGCCGCGAGTTTATCGAGGAAAACGCTACATATGCTAACATAGATGCTTAAAATCATGAAAGTCCGTCGTCCGAATCTAGAGGCCCTATACAAAGAAGTTGATAATTATATACCGGCTAAAGAAAGCCTTCAACCTCCCCGAATAGGAATATCCGCTAACCGGAGAGACGGACTTTCCTGTATAGCGGAGACCTACGTGCAAGCCGTGCTGGATGCGGGGGGAGCCCCGGTACTTATCCCGGTGATCACGGATCTGAAAGCATTGACCGTACTGGTTTCCGAACTAGACGGATTGGTTATGAGCGGGGGTGGAGACATCAATCCGCTCTATTTGCATGAGGAGCCTATCCCGCAATTGCAAGACGTAGATACGCTACGTGACGAATACGATTTGATCTTGCTTCGCTTGGCCGCTAACCGACAAATTCCGATCATGGGTATTTGCCGAGGGCATCAGATCATGAATGTAGCGTTCGGAGGAAGTGTCTATCAAGACATCCATTCACAAGCCAATCATGCTCTATTGAAACATAGCCAGACATTGGCGCGGGAATATCCGTCGCATACGGTAACACTCGAACCGGGAATGAACCGCCTACGTACTATTTTCAATGGAGAAAAACAAATCCTTGTCAACTCTTTCCACCATCAAGCGGTAAAAGAGGTCGCCCCCGGATTTAGAGCGACAGCGACCGCCCCGGATGGAATCAATGAGGCTATGGAACATACGGAGAAAACGATATTCGGTGTACAATGGCATCCGGAGGCCATGGCTCCGCAAGGGGATGAGGCCATGAAAGCCCTATTCGCTTACCATATCGAGAATGCCCGCCGTTTCGCGAAAGCCAAAGCGATCCATCAACGGATCGTGACGATCGATTCCCATACAGATACCCCAATGATCTTTCCCAGCGAATTTAATATCGGGGAGAAAGAAGGAGGGAAAGTAAATCTTCCTTTTATGGAAGAAGGGCGTATCGACGCAACCTTTATGGTTGCCTATATCCCGCAAGGTAAACGAGATGAGGCATCCTTACAGGCAGCGACAGCGTATGCGATAGAACGACTGAATCAAGTAAAACGCCAGCAAACCTTACATCCGGACCGGATGGCTATAGCGACTACCCCCCAAGAGATCCAGACGATTAAGGCGCAAGGGAAAAAAGCGATCTGCCTCGGCATCGAGAACGGGTACGCTTTAGGGAAGCAGATCGAAAACCTACGGATGTTCAAGGATATGGGAGTTTCTTATATCACCTTATGCCATAATGGGGATAACGATATTTGTGATTCCGCTAGAGGAAAACAAGAATGGAAAGGACTAAGTCCTTTCGGTAAGGAAGTGGTAAAAGAGATGAACCGGTTAGGAATCATGATTGATATCTCGCATGCGGCGGAAAGTACCTTTTATCAGGTACTGGAAGTGAGCGAGACGCCAATCATAGCCTCCCACTCTTCCGCACGTGCGCTTTGCGATCATCCTCGCAATTTAACGGATGATCAACTGAAAGCGCTGGCCGCTCAAGGGGGTGTCGCCCAAATCTGCCTATACAAAGGATTCATCAATAAGGAAGAGGACAAAGCTTCTTTAAGCGACGCTATCCGCCATATCAATCATATCGTGGATTTAATCGGTATCGATCATGTAGGAATCGGCTCGGATTTTGACGGAGACGGGGAACTGATCGGTTGCTCGGCTACCAACGAGTTGATTAACATTACCGTCCGACTTTTAGAAGAAGGATATACGGAAGAAGATATACGAAAAATATGGGGTGGGAACTTGCTAAGGGTTATGACCGCTATACAAGATTTCCCAAACAAATAGCAAACGAAAACAACTACATATTATGAAAAAGATCTTATACACAGCAATATGCGCCTGTAGTATCTTATGTGGAGCACAGGCACAGACACCCGGATCGGAAGTACCCAACTTAAAAAAGCTATATGAGTTGACAGACTCTTGCGATGTAAACGTGCGGGCACGATTCTCCCCCTTGATCGGGATTTCCGCTAGTATCTCCAATGGTGCTTCCCGGGTGGGGGCCACCTATATCCAATCCATCGTAAAGGCAGGGGGAACTCCGGTTATCATCCCGGCTGTTACTGACGGTAAGGTACTCAGAAATATCGTATCGAATTTAGACGGGCTAGTTCTTATAGGAGGAGCGGATGTAAACCCTCTATGGTATGAGGAGGAGCCTCGGGAAAAGCTGGAGGAAGTCGATCCGGTACGCGATTTGTATGAGTTGAAACTAATCAAGATGGCTACCGACCAAAATATTCCCGTCTTAGGCATATGCCGGGGATTGCAACTGTTGAATGTAGCGTTTGGCGGTACGCTTTACCAAGACATCCCCTCACAACGTGGCGATCATTCTGTCAAGCATAAGCAAGATTTACCCAGTTCGTATGGCTCACACCGTGTCTTTGTTGACGCGAACTCACAGCTAGCCACTATTCTAGGGAAAGATACCTTAGCCGTAAACTCTCTTCATCATCAAGCGATCAAGGAGTTGGCGCCTATCTTCAAGGCTACCGCTTATGCGCCCGACAGTATTATCGAGGCTATCGACGCTTATCCGAACCGATCCATCATGGGAGTTCAATGGCATCCGGAAGCATTGACTTACGGAGGCGACACTACGATGTTAAAGATATTCCACCATCTGATAGGAAAGGCCGAGACTTTCCACCAAGCCAAAGAGATGCACAAGCATTTCCTTTCCGTAGATACACATACCGATACTCCTTTCTGGTTTAAACGTGCCGGATTCAGCATCGCCGACCGGGAACGTAACCGGGTAAACATCCCTAAGATGCAAGAAGGGAAACTAGACGGGGTGTTCCTTGCGGCCTTCATCGGACAAGGTAAACGTGATGAGGCCTCTTTACAAGAAGCCGTACAAAAAGTAACAGGCTTGATCGAAGGTATTCGCAAGCAAGCTGAATTGAATAAGGATTTATGTGGCATCGCCGTTACGAACCAAGACTTCATCCGCTTGAAGAATGAAGGGAAAAAAGCGTTCTTTATCGGTATAGAGAATGGATACGGCATTGGTAAGGATCTGGCGAATATCGCTAAGTTCAAGGCGATGGGTGTCAATTATATCACGCTCTGCCACTCCTACGATAACGATATTTGCGACTCATCCACCCATACCAAGAAAGAATGGGACGGTTTAAGTCCGTTTGGCGAAGAGGTCGTGAAAGAGATGAATCGCCAAGGTATCATGGTGGATATGTCTCATGCCTCTGAGAAGGCATTTTGGGATGTTATCAAATTGTCCAAGGCCCCGATCATCTGCTCGCATTCCTCATCCATGGCGATGTGCAAGCACGACCGTAACCTGACCGACGAACAACTAAAGGCCCTTGCCCAAAATGGAGGCGTAGCGCAAGTTTGCTTGCTCGACCGCTATATCAATGAGGATTATAAAAACGCGAGCCTTACCGACGCAATCGAACATATCGATCATATGGTGAAAGTCGCCGGTATCGATCATGTAGGTATCGGCTCTGATTTTGATGGCGGTGGCGGAATTATCGGTTGCGAAAGTGACAACGATTTCATACAGATCACTGTTAAATTAATAGAGAAAGGATATACAGAGGAAGATATCGCCAAGATATGGGGTGGAAACTTGATGCGTGTATTAGACGAGGTTCAAGCGGCTGCCTCCGTAAAAACATTATAAACAAAACAGATTTATGATCAGATTATTTTTTGCGTTATTGAGTTTTGCTCTTTTATCATGTGGAGCCAAAGGAACCAAAGAGACAGGTAATATGCCGGAGATCAAAAAACAACCGATCGCCTCAGCTGTTCCCGATTTCAACGCAGACAGCGCTTACGCCTATGTAGCGAACCAAGTCGCTTTTGGTCCCCGTGTACCTAACACGGCGGCTCATAAAGCATGCGGGGATTACTTAGCGTCTGAATTGAAGCGCTTTGGCGCCAAAGTCTACCAACAGGAAGCGATACTAACCGCCTACGACGGAACGAAGCTGGAAGCGAGAAACATCATAGGCTCGTTTGATCCGGAGAATAGTAAACGTATTTTACTATTCGCGCATTGGGACAGCCGTCCCTATTCGGACCACGATCCCGACCCTTCCAAGCACCGAACTCCATTGGACGGGGCGGACGATGGCGGTAGTGGTGTAGGTGCCTTATTGGAAATCGCCCGCCAAATCGGACAAAAAGTCCCGGGTATCGGTATCGATATTATTTTCTTCGATGCGGAGGATTATGGTACGCCGGAATTCGTAACCGATTATACACCGGATAGCTGGTGCCTAGGTACCCAGTTCTGGGCAAAAAATCCGCATGTCCCCAATTATACGGCGGAATACGGAATCTTATTGGATATGGTGGGCGGCAAGAACGCCACGTTTTTCAAGGAGCAACAATCCTTACGTGCGGCAGCCCCGATCGTCGAGATGGTATGGAGCGCGGCCCGCGATCTGGGATATGGCAAATATTTCATTAACGCCACCGGCGGAGCGCTCATAGACGATCACCAATATGTGATTAGCGGACGTAATATCCCGAGTATCGACATCATTAACTACGACCCTGAGTCTAAAACAGGTTTCGCCAGTTATTGGCATACTCAAAAAGATAATATGGAGAATATAGACCGTGAGACTCTAAAAGCTGCCGGTCAAACCGTACTGGAAGTAATATACAATCGATAAAATACTGATAAAATGACAATCAATGAACTTCAAGACAATGTAATCGAAGAATTCTCAGTCTTCGATGATTGGATGGATAAATATGCGTTATTAATAGATCTGGGAAACTCCCTTCCCCCGCTTGATGAGAAATATAAAACGGAAAGCAACTTGATCGAGGGTTGTCAAAGCCGGGTTTGGTTCCAAGCGGATTATGTGGATGGAAAGATTATTTTCCAAGGAGAAAGCGACGCCGTGATCGTAAAAGGTATCGTATCCCTTTTGATCAATATCCTATCCGGCCATACCCCGCAGGAGATACTGGATGCCGATCTTTACTTTATCGACAAGGTAGGATTAAAAGAGCATTTATCCCCTACTCGTTCCAACGGGTTGGTAGCGATGGTGAAGCAAATGCGTCTATACGCGATGGCTTACCGAGCAAAGGAACAACAATAAAAACAGGTATTTTCACACGTATATAGGCACGAGCCGATACGTATATACGTGTAAGCCTACACCGATATAGGCATAGCCTCATACGTATATACGCATAAGGTTATGCCTATATACGTATTAAAAACCGAGTGTAAGCTGCTCCGGTAAGAGCGTAAAAGTCTTGCGATGATAGGGCGTGATCCCACAGGTACGAATCGCTTCCCTGTGGACCTTGGTAGGATAACCTTTATTGTCCAGCCAATGATAAGCGGGGTATTCCAAGGCCAATTCATTCATATAATCATCCCGATAGGTTTTAGCCAATATAGAGGCGGCGGCGATACTCAGGTATTTGCCATCGCCTTTTACTACGGTCGTATGTGGAATATCGGGATAAGGGGTAAAACGGTTTCCATCGATCAATAAATGTTCCGGCCGTACTTTCAATTGCTCGATCGCACGATGCATGGCCAAGAAAGAGGCTTTCAAAATATTAATCTTATCGATCTCTTCCGGGCTAACGATACCTACCGCCCAAGCGATCGCCTCACGCTCGATAACGGGACGAAGCTTATACCGTTTCTTCTCGCTTAATTGCTTGCTATCGTTTAAATCCTCATTCTTAAAATCTTCCGGAAGAATCACGGCGGCGGCGAATACCGCACCCGCCAAGCAGCCTCTTCCCGCCTCATCACAACCGGCCTCTATACGCCCGGTTTCCATATAGGGTAATAACATATCCCAGTTTATTATTTATCGTATATATAGCTTACATTATTTTTGCTCCTTCACAATCCAAGGGCGAAGCACGAACCAAGCGAATGCCGTAGCGGCGATCACCCCGCAAGTATTCGCCAAGAAATCAAACCAATCCCCACCCCGGTACGTCGTACAATATTCTTGCAATATCTCAATAATCCCACTCATAACGATCGGGCATAAAACCGCCCCGATCCAAGCATGCCATAATACCGTCTCATACTTCCGGTGATTCCGCAAGAACTCCAGCCATAGCATACCCGACATCCCCCCATACATACAGAAATGAACCACCTTGTCCACACCTGGGAATAAAGGGATATCATCCATCCTCGGCGGCTTAAAGAACGACAAGTAAATAACGATCAATATAATCGCCAGTGAAAACGGATATTTCTTAATATAATACATCATACTCAAAACATCTTCCGAACTCGTTCCACACCTGCGATGAACGTATCGATCTCCTCTTTCGTATTATAAAAAGAGAAAGACGCCCGCACCGTCCCCTCGATCCCTAAGGCATGCATCAAAGGCTGGGCACAATGATGCCCTGTACGAACCGCTATTCCCAAACGATCCAGCAACATCCCCATATCGTAATGATGGATATTACCCACCAAAAAAGAAAGCACCGCTCCTTTATGATCCGCTTGTCCGAAAATACGCATCCCTTCGATCGTATTTAATCCAGCGGTCGCATACCGCAAAAGCTCATCCTCATAAGCAGCTATATTCTCTATACCGATCCGGTCTACATACCGCAAGGCTTCCGCCAACGCCGTGCTACCAATATAATCCGGAGTTCCCGCCTCAAACTTAAAGGGAAGCTCATTAAAAGTTGTCTTCTCGAACGAGACCGTAGCGATCATCTCGCCTCCTCCCTGATACGGAGGAAGTTTATCCAACCACTCCTCTTTGCCATACAAGACCCCGATACCCGTCGGTCCGTAAATCTTATGACCAGAGAAAACATAGAACTCCGCATCCAAGTCCTGCACATCCACCTTCATATGCGGAACGGCTTGAGCCCCGTCTACCAACACCGGCACGCCTTGTTCATGAGCGATCTCGATCATCGCCTTTACCGGATTTACCGTACCCAAGACGTTAGACACATGAGTCACGGAAACCAGACGAGTCTTATCCGAGAATAATTTACGATACTCATCCAGATTCAACTCCCCTTTCTCATTCATCGGGATCACCTTCAACGTAATACCTTTCCGGGCCGCTTGTATCTGCCAAGGAACGATATTGGAATGATGCTCCATCACGGACACGATCACCTCATCCCCTGCCGACATACATTCATCCGTAAAGCTGGAAGCGATCAGATTGATGGATTCCGTAGTTCCCCGGGTAAAAATAATCTCATTCGAGGAACGGGCATTCAAGAAATGCTGTACCGTTTTGCGAGCCTCCTCATGCGCCTCTGTCGCCGCTTGGCTCAAGAAATGTACGCCTCGGTGGATATTGGCGTTTACGTTATAATATCCATTCTCTATCTTTTCTACCACTTGACGAGGTTTCTGGGTAGTAGCGCCATTATCAAAATATATCAGCGGTTTATCGTATATCTTATGATCCAAGATCGGAAAGTCTTTTCGGATCGCTTGAACGTCTAACATAGTCTTACTTCTTTTTGTCTTAAAATTACGAGAGCCAAAGATACAAAAAAAAGGCTTTCTCGCTGAAAGAAAGCCTTTTTTATCATTACCTAACAGATATTACGCCTACACTTTATCCTCTACTCGCACGCCTACTTTTCTCTTCCAAAGTCAAAGTACGGAGACTCTGTACGGGCGTTGTCCATTAAGGATACTAGTTCTTTTACCTTATCGGGATACTTCTCCGCTAGATTCGTATCCTCATGTATATCATTACTTAAATCATACAGTTCCAATATAGTTTCACCCACGATCGGTTGCCGGATTAGTTTCCATTTACCGGAGCGCAATGCTTCCCGGCCATTCAACTCGTGAAATTCCCAATATAAATAATTATGGGCCTGTTGATTTTTCTTTGATAACAAGGTTGGTAAGAAAGAGATTCCATCCGTCTGCTCGGGCAAAACCGTACCTGTAAGCTCTGCCAACGTAGGCATGACATCCCAGAATGCGCTTATATGATCCGATTGAGCTCCGGCCTTGATCGTACCCGGGCACCATGCCACCATAGGTATACGGATACCTCCTTCATATACATCCCGTTTGATCCCCCTGAAAGGTCCGTAGCTCTTGAAAAAATCGGGATCAGCTCCACCTTCATGATGTGGGCCGTTATCACTGGTAAAAATCACGATGGTATTCTTATCCAAACCCAACTCTTTCAATTCAGCCATTACATCCCCCACGTATTTATCCAACCGGGAGACCATGGCGGCAAAGGAAGCTTTCGGTTTCTCGGAAGTGTTATAGCCGCCGTTCACCTTATCGAACTTACCGATATAAGGAGTCTCCTCGAATGAGTTCTCGTACATCTGATAAATGGAGTCATGCGGAAGATTCAATTCCGCATGAGGCAACGTATAGGTAAGCATCGCGAAGAACGGTTGCTCTTTATGATCCCGGATGAACTTCAATGCTTGCTCATGAATCAAATCTTGCGAATATGTTTTGCAAGCATTGTTCTCGTTTTCAGGAAAAAGAACCTTCTCCTCATTATGCCATAAATGATCCGGATAGAAGGAATGCGACTGCCGTTGGCAATTATATCCATAAAACTCATCGAAACCCATCTTATTAGGAATGGAGACAGAGCCCGGATTTCCCAACCCCCATTTACCAAAGATACCGGTCGTATAACCGGCCGATTTCATTAATTTACCCAACGTATAGGTATCTTCCCGCATCGGCTGTTGGCCTTCGGGCGTGATCTCCCGGTTTCCCCGGACTTGCGTATGTCCCGTATGCAATCCGGTCATCAAGGAGCAACGGGAAGGGGCACTCACCGTACATCCGGCATAATGCTGCGTAAACAACATTCCCTCCTTCGCCATCCGGTCTATATTGGGAGTCTTGATAATCTGTTGGCCATAGCAGCCAACATCTCCATAGCCTAAATCATCCGCCAAGATATACACAACATTCATAGGACGCTCCGGAGTTTTTTCGCAACCGGACATTCCGATAAGCAGCAATGTCCCGGATATACATAAAGTCAATTGTGTTTTCATATACCTTTAAAATAAATAGAAGTGTTAGAAACCAATTACAATCTTCTGATCCTGATTCGTAGACAAGCGGTTCGTCTGTACCTTAACCCTTCCCATACGATCCGAGGCATCGAAGTACCAGCCTTCTTGTCCGGCATTGAACGCTTCGGGGGAGATAGCAGATAGCGGCTTCCCGGCTACGGTTACGTTTGACGGGCTGGATTCTGAGCGGACATCCAATAGGTAAGTACGCTCTTGGTAACGTCCTTTATAATCTCCTTTCGCTTTCGCTATATCCACGGTGATCGTTCCTTTCTCACCTTTTGGGGAGGAAACAGAGATCAAAGTACAGGCAAACTCGCCTTTCTTATAATCACGGGTGAGACCGTCGTCTTCATATAAATTGAAAGAGGTGTTTCCGTAGGGATATAAGTCCAAGGTCAAGACATCCGCAGGTTTCTCGCCTACATAATTCATATCCGGATACATCGGGATAATGGCGCCTTGACGGATAAATACCGGGCAAATATCCAGTTTAGCCTCATATTTATCCAACCACTTGCCACCCTCGTATTTCTTTCCGGTCCAATAGTCGTACCATTCTCCGGCAGGGAAGTAAATACTATCGCGTACGTTCTTACGGGTATATACAGGGGCAACCATCATCCATTCGCCACTCATAAATTGATATTGGGTGGTCGTATCACGGGTAACCACGTCATCCGGGAATTCCAGTACCATCGCACGAGCCATCGGTACACCGGTCGTATGCGCCTCATGGCAATAGGTATAGGCGTACGGGTTCAGACGCATCTTCAGCTTTAAGAATTTACGGTTGATATCCGTGTACGGATACCCATATACCCAAGGCTGACGGTCGGCATCCGCCCAGCCGCTCATGGTCATAAAGATCGGGGTGAAAACCTTCCATTGCAAGTCGCGGGTATAGGTTTTCGGGGAACCGCCGAAGATACCGTCCACATCGCTAGTAGCGGCGTTCATGGCGGAAAGGCCGGCACCCGTGATCGTCGGGATATGGTAACGGATATAATCCCAGTTGCTCACTTGGTCACCGCTCCATACCGTAGAATACCGCTGGGTTCCGGCCCAACCGCAAACAGCCCATACGAAGCCCCGTTCGTTCGTATTGTTCTCGATACCCTCGAATGCGGATTTACAGCCGTTCAAGGCAAACTCATAGCCTTCTCCAACCCAAGCCACATCCAATTTACACAGGCGGGTACCACATTTACCTACCTCGTGGGCAATCTTATCCACACCATTCTCTGTCCACAAGCCCGTATGGAAGCCTCGTTTACCTAATTCCGTCACAACAGAATCCAATTTCACATAGCCGCAACCATAGCCATCGTTCGGCAAGATCCAGCCACGGGGCATATCCTGTTCCACATATTTATCAGCAACTTGGCTGATTACGTCCGGGGTGGATTGAGGCCATCCGGTGCGCTGTTCCCCTTTGTTATAACAGTCGGCGTCTCCCATCGTAAGCATCCACATCGCCGGCATAAAAGGTTTTCCGGTGATATCCGTATAGTCGTTCAATAGGTCTTTCAAGGAAGGGCCGTAGAAGTAGAACGCGTCAAAGCGATTCTCGTTATGCGTCAACTGACTGGTGAAGCCCATCAGCTTAAAGCCGTCATCATAGTTCTTGTCCAGCATCTCCGTGCCGTTGAAGGCATAATGTCCCGGGGCAAACGTATTGCGGAATACGCCATATCCTTTCGTGGACATATAGAAGGGAGCCGGGTTAGAGGATTGATCCTCATCCCAACCGGTCACCTCGATATCCGCTTCCTTCCCGGCGTATGAGAAATTACCTTGTTGCATACCGCAACCGTAGAAATCCTCATCACCACTACGGCGCATCGTCTGGGTCGTTTTCAGTCCGAAAGCGAGCGGTTCGGCCTCCTCGTAGATCACGGCACGGTTATTCTTGTCATACATGGCGAAACGAATAGGGTTCTTATAGACACGTACGACACATTGGGGAGTCGTGAACTTATAATAGCTGCCGTTGTCGGCCATAGAGACTCTCGGGTTCTTTACCCCATAATCCACGACGATCGAGTTAGCCGCCGGATTGGTATACTCCCCATCCGGTGCCAACCAGATACGGAAGATATCATCCCGGTAAAACATCAACTTAACCTTAGCGTACCCGGAAACGAACTCATATTCCGTGTTGCTGATCTTATTGAACTTCGTCAACTTACCCAAATTCATACGGGCAGCGAACAGGTTCGCTTTTAATACGTTGTTTGACGAACGCTCATCCTTCGGGTATTGGATAGCGAACTCTATTTTATAGGAGCCCATCTGGGTTAGGTCGGTAGCGGGGAAAGCTATCTCATATTCCTCTTGTTTAGCGATCGGATGTCCGGAGGCGGTTACCGTGGCGGTTAGTTTCTGACCGTTGTTCAAGGAAGCGGTTACCGTGAAATCCTCGTCTACGGGCTGGGAGCCAACGTTCTTCAGCTTCACTTTCAACACGTCTTCCTTCGTGAACGTATTCCCGGTTTCTTGGTGTGAGGTCACTTTCTCCAAGGCCAAGTCATGCGCGAAAGGCTCTGTCAGTTCAATATCATCGACCATCCAATACCAAGAGAAGATATCCCGCCAGAAGAAACGCAAGTAGACGGTTTTCTGGTTCGCGGCTACCTCGCTGATGTTGATCTCCTCGTTCACCGGGGCATGAAGCTGGGTAGCGGCGGGAATCTTATCCATCACGTTATACTCTTTCCAATTCACCCCGTCGTTGCTGACGCCAACCCAAAGGCCGGCACGTTTTCCGGTGAACCAATTGTTCCAACGAAACAGGTGCTGGAATTTCAACACCACATCGTTCTTTCCCGCGCAATCGATAGCGCTGGTCTGGAAATAGCCGTTCGGGTATTCCTCCCGTTGATTCCACTTCGTGATCTCCTCTCCGGTCACTACGCCCGGCCGGAATTGCATATGATAGCCACGGCTCGTAGAGGCGATAGGAGGCGCTTGTTGCTCGAACTGGAAAGAGCCGGGATAAGGCTGATCGGTTACAATCCATTCACACTTTGCCGATTTCGTCGAATCGACAATCATCCAGCCATCGGGTAATTTCCCTGTGGAGAAATCTTCTTTCCAAAAACTTTGTTGAGCGGACAGGGAGGAAACGCAACCTGTCAGAAGCATGGATACAATTAGATTTTTTATCATTTGAATTAGTTGATTAGATTTAGGCAGTAAAGATACTCTTAATTTACGAGGGTTCGCAAACGTTCGCGTGATTTTTATTCCCTTTTCGCCGGGTGGAAACGTATTATTATCAATGGAATCCTTCTATCTTCGCGTATGTACGACCTTGTCATATAAAACAATAAACATATATCATGAACAGACATTTATTCTTGAGCCTTTTACTGGCCCTTTTCGCTTCCAGTACGCTTTCAGCCGATAACCTTAAGATCGAGCCGGCCTTCTGGTGGAGCGGCATGAAGAACCCGGAACTCCAGCTGATGGTGTACGGTAAGGATATCGCCGGATATCTCCCTAGCGTGAAATATCCCGGCGTACAGTTGAAAAGCTCGGTAGCGTTGGAAAGCCCGAATTACCTATTGATCTATCTGGACGTGGAAAACGCCAAGCCCGGCAGGTTTGATATCACGTTCACGAAGGACAAAAAGAGTTTCAATTACTCGTATGAGTTAAAGGCCCGCAAACCGAACGCCGATCGGATCAAGGGATTTGACTCTTCCGACGTGCTTTACCTCATCATGCCGGATCGTTTTGCGAACGGGGATCCCTCGAACGACCAGATCCCGATGCGCACCGCTTATAAGGTAGACCGTAACAGCCCGAACGCCCGTCACGGAGGCGACTTGGCTGGTATCGAACAGCATCTGGATTATATCGAGGATCTGGGCGTTACTGCGATCTGGCTGAACCCGGTATTGGAGAATGACATGGAGGGAGGCTCTTATCACGGATATGCCACGACGGATTATTATCGGGTAGACCCACGCTTCGGCACGAACGAGGATTATGTCCGCCTGATCGAGAAGACGCACGAGCGGGGTATGCGTGTCGTAATGGATATGATCTTCAACCATTGTGGAAGCGATCATCCTTGGATGAAAGATATCCCTAGCCACGACTGGTTCAATAATCTCGATAACTATGTGCAGACCAACCACGATAAAGAGGCTTATTTCGATCCTTACGTGTCGGATTATGATAAGGAGACGATGCTGAACGGCTGGTTTGTCCCGAGCATGCCGGACTTGAACCAAAAGAACCCACATGTAGCCAAATACCTTATCCAGAACTCTATCTGGTGGATCGAGTATTGCGGCGTGGATGGTATCCGCCAAGATACGTATCCGTATGCCGACGTGGACATGATGCGGAATTGGTGCACGGAGGTCATGAATGAGTATCCGGAGTATAACATCGTAGGCGAGGCGTGGATGAACTACACGATCGGTTCCGCTTATTGGCAGAAAGGCAGCCGGTTGAACTTCGGGCAGGATACCGAGCTGAAATCGGTAATGGATTTCCGCTTGATGGGTATCGCAAGCAAGGCGTTCCATGAGGAGACCGGGTATTCCGGAGGCTTGCACACGATCTTCGAGCATATGTGTTATGATTATGTATATCCCGATATCTATAATGTATTGCGTTTCTTGGAGAACCATGATACGGATCGTTTCCTGCCCTCCATGCCGCAGACGGTCGATGATTTGTACGCGTTCAAGCAAGGGGTGACATTCTTGTTGACGATCCCCGGTATTCCCCAGCTCTATTATGGGCAGGAGTTGCTGATGAACGGCAACAAGGAGAAGGGAGACGGATATATCCGCTTGGATGTTCCCGGTGGCTGGCCCGGCGACAAGGTGAACCAGTTCGAGGCATCCGGTCGTAGCGAGGTGCAAAATGACGCGTGGAATTTCCTCCGCACTTTATTGAAATGGCGCAAGGGCAACGATATCATCGCTAAGGGCAAGATGAAACATTTCATGGTGAACCAAGGTGTCTATGTTTACGAGCGCAGTCTGGATGGCCGGAGCGTATTGATCTTGATGAATGGCAGCGACAAGGAGGTGAACCTCCCGTTGGCCCGCTATGCGGAAGTATTGCGAGGTAAAACCTCCGGAAAAGAGATATTAACCGGAAAGGAGATTCCATTGGGAGACGAATTATCCTTGGCACCGAAAGGGATCTTCGTACTGGAAATGTGATGCCATTAGCCCCGATGATTTTTCATTCGAGGACCTATTCATAGATTACTAATAATTAAATCGGGAGGCCTTAAACCTCCCGATTTTCTTTTCATATATACTATTTTAATCGCTTTTCAAGAATCAATTGATGCCTGCATTGAATGCCGTTCTCCCAGATAGGCTCGGCATAGTTCCGCACGAAATAATCGCGATCTACGGCAACCAAGTCGAAGCCTTCCTGTTGATAAAGCATCATCGGGCCGGCGGCTGAGGTTCCGGTGCAAATACGCAAAAGCTCGACATCTTGAGCCGGAGCCCATTTATTAGATACATGCCGTAATAGTTTCCGGGCGATTCCTCGCCGACGGAAGATATCCGCCACGGCAAGGTTCATAATCTCCGCCTTGCCACCCTCCTCCTTGCGAACCACGATCACGCCGGCAACGGAATTTCGTACCGTAGCGATAAAGCAATCCGAATCCTTTAGGTAAGCCTCTACTTTCTCCCGATCCGGATCGGCTTCCAGCAGTAACTCATAAGGAGGAAATAAAGCTACTTGTATCTCCGGCTCCCCGCCCACGACGATCTCTACTATATTTCCGTCAGGATCTCGGATTACACCCTCATAGTAACCATCCCCGGAAGTGCGGGTCTCACCGGCGATCGTGTATCCATCCATCCGGAAACGTTCGATCATTTGATCCACTTGCTCCTTCTTATCCGCATGAAAGGCCAGATGAGCCAAGCCGATATGATCCTTGTCGTAAGCCTCAGTAATATCTTGCCGTTGCATGATCTCCAAAGCGGGGCCACTCTCGAAAGAGACGAAATAAGAGGCGAATCCTTTTTTCGAATTCACATATTTCTCGTTACTCTTACCGTTGAAATACTTTACATAGAAATCCCGTAAACGTTCCAGATGATTCGTCCATAGGGCGATGTGTGTTAACTGCATAAGTTGGAGGTTTTAATTTGTCACTGCCAAAGATATAAAAAAATCAGACATGGTTCCCTACATTATCGTCGGGATAATCCATGTCTGATTACTGTTTTCTTCTTATTCGCGATTATTTACAAATCCGGCAACCGGCGCATTTAGCCAGTTCACCGCGGAAACGTTTCTCTACCAGTTTATGCAAACGGTCTTTCAACGCCTCCAAGCGTACATGGTCGATCACGTCGGAAGTGAAAGCCACGCTCAATAACATACGAGCCTCGTCACGCGGGATACCGCGACTTTGCATATAGAACAAAGCGTTCTCATCTAACTGACCGGTCGTCATACCGTGCGAGCATTTTACGTCGTCTGCGTAAATCTCCAGTTGCGGCTTGCTGTACATACGGGCCTCACGGGTAGCGCACAGATTACGGTTCGTCTGGTAAGCGGCAGTCTTCTGGGCATCCTCTTTCACCAAGATACGTCCACTGAAGACACCTACGGCATGATCATTCAGTACGTTCTTGAACAACTCGTTGCTGGTACAATTCGGGACCGCATGGGTGATATGGCTATAGGTATCCATCTGTTGCTCCTTGTCCAGAACGGACATACCGCATAAGGTAGACTCGGCATACTCGCCATTCAGTTCCACATAATAATTGTTGCGAGTCAAGCCATTCGTCAACGTAATACCGTTTACCAAGACATTGGTCGAGGCCGCCTGCCTTACGTGTACGGAGGAGAAACGGGTCGTGGACACACTGCTTTCTTCCAAATCATAATAATCAAAGCGAGCACCTTCCTCCGCGAAAATCTCAACCACTTGAGTCGCCAAGAATTTCACGTCATCGATACTATGGTCGCAAACCAACAACTTCGCCTCCGAATGAGGTTCCATAATCACCAGGACACGACGGTTCGCCATCGTATCCACATCATTACGGAATATATTCACTAATTGGATAGGACGCTCAACCACGGCATTTTTCGGTACATACACCACGAAACCATCTTGGGCTAACATCGTATTCAACGCGATAATACCATCCTTGCTACTCGGTGCCGCCTTTCCGTAATACTTGGAAGCGATCTCCGGATATTGCTCCGTAAAAGCCTTCAAGCCTCCGGCATACACGCCTTCCGGCAAATGTGCTTTCGGTAAGTCCTTATCGTAAAACGTATCGTTCACGACAAAGTATAACGATGTGCTCAAGTTCGGTACGTCACAACGGAATACGTCATAAGGATTCACCGGGATAGCGACCCGGTTGATATTTAAACCGTAATCCGGAGCGAACGCTTGGGCTACATCCGTATATTTATAATCCTCGCTTCTCGTGGAGGGGAATCCGAGTCGCTCAAAGTTCGCCAAGGCATCAGCCCTAAGGGCATTCATCACCGGCGTACTATGACGACATACCAGATCCTCACATTGGGCGAAAAGATCGATATATTGTTGCTCGGCCTTCATATTACTCATCTCCCATCTCTTTCTTGATCCAGTCGTAACCTTTCTCTTCCAGTTCCAAGGCCAATTCCGGACCGGCGGTCTTCACGATACGGCCTTTGTAAAGCACATGCACCACATCCGGCTTGATGTAATCCAGCAGACGCTGATAGTGCGTGATTACGATAGCGGCATTCTCCGGAGTCCTCAACTGGTTCACGCCATGCGCTACGATACGCAAGGCATCGATATCCAAACCACTATCCGTCTCATCCAAGATCGCCAATTTCGGCTCCAGCATCGCCATCTGGAAGATCTCGTTCCGCTTTTTCTCTCCACCGGAGAAACCTTCGTTCACGCTACGGCTGGCCAGTTTATTATCCAGCTCGACGATCGCACGTTTCTCACGCATCAATTTCAAGAAGTCCGTAGCCGAAACCGGTTCCAGACCGTTATATTTACGGTGCTCGTTCAACGCCGCACGCATAAAGTTCACCATACTAACTCCCGGGATCTCGACCGGATATTGGAAGCTCAAGAAAATACCCTCACGGCTACGATCCTCGGGAGAAAGATCCAGCAGATTCTTACCGTTGAAGATAACCTCTCCTTCCGTTACCTCAAAAGCGGGATTACCTACCAATACACTACTTAACGTACTTTTTCCGGAACCATTCGGTCCCATGATAGCATGTACCTCACCCGCTTTCACCGACAGGTTGATACCTTTCAATATCTCTTTGCCATTTACGTTGGCATGTAAATTCTTAACCTCTAACATCTTTTCTAATTGAAAATTGAAAGTTGAAAATTGAAAATTATTCTATCCTACGCTGCCTTCCAGCGAGATCGTTAGTAATTTCTGAGCCTCGACGGCGAACTCCATCGGTAACTTATTCATTACCTCGCGGGCATATCCATTCACGATCAAACCGACAGCCTCTTCTACCGAGATACCCCGTTGCTGGCAGTAGAACAATTGCTCCTCGCTGATCTTACTCGTCGTAGCCTCATGCTCCACGATCGCCGTCTCATTCTGAATATCAGCGTAAGGGAACGTATGAGCTCCACAAGTAGAGCTTAGTAACAAACTATCGCATTGGCTATGGTTACGGGCGCCTTCCGCACGGGCGGACACCTTTACCAATCCCCGATAGCTATTCTGGCTATGACCGGCAGAGATACCCTTGGATACGATCGTACTTTTCGTATTCTTACCCAGATGGATCATCTTCGTACCCGTATCGGCCTGTTGGTAATTATTGGTCACGGCAACCGAGTAAAACTCACCTACCGAGTTATCACCCGCCAAGATACAGCTCGGATATTTCCAAGTGATCGCCGAACCGGTCTCTACTTGCGTCCAAGAGATCTTGCTACCCTCACCTTTGCACAAACCTCGTTTCGTCACGAAGTTATAGATACCGCCTTTACCTTCCTTATCACCCGGATACCAGTTCTGTACGGTAGAATACTTCACCTCAGCACGCTCGTTCGCCACGATCTCCACGATAGCGGCATGCAATTGGTTCTCGTCACGCATCGGCGCCGTACATCCTTCCAGATAACTTACATACGCCTCATCGTCAGCGACAATCAAGGTACGCTCGAACTGTCCGGTATTAGCGGCATTGATACGGAAATACGTACTCAACTCCATCGGGCAACGTACGCCCTTCGGTATATAAACAAACGAACCGTCCGAGAACACGGCCGAATTCAAGGCGGCGAAGAAATTATCACGATAACTAACCACGCTGCCCAAATATTTCTGCACCAAGTCCGGATGATGTTGTACAGCCTCGCTGAACGAACAGAAAATAATCCCCTTCTCCGCGAGATTCTCCTTGAAAGTAGTCTTCACGGAAACACTATCCATCACGGCGTCTACCGCCATTCCGCTTAAATGCTTCTGTTCTTCCAAAGGAATACCCAGTTTATCGAATGTTTTCAACAACTCAGGATCTACCTCATCCAAGCTCTTTGGTCCCTCTTTTTTCTTAGGGGCGGCATAATAGATAATGTCCTGATAATCGATCGGCGGGATATTCAAGTGAGGCCATGTAGGCATCTCCAACGTCTGCCAATGGCGAAAAGCCTTCAAACGGAACTCGAGTAACCATTCCGGCTCGTTCTTCTTGGCAGAGATAATACGGACTGTCTCCTCGTCTAATCCACGATGGATCACCTCCGTATCAATATCGGTAACGAAGCCGTATTTATAATCTCCGCTCGTTACTTCATTAATTATATGATTTGAATCCTGCATAATTAAAAATTAACCATTGATAAAAGCCCTTCATTCTCCTAATGAAAACAAATTATGTGGGAAAATTGTTGGTACTATTTGCTTCACGCTATAATAAAAACGAGATTCTATCTTTGATTGGCGATGAATCAAGACCGATCCACGATCCACGAACTCCAGCGCGTTCAACAGCAAACTGGTAAAGACCAAAACGACCAGCAACCCGAAAAAACCACCAAACAAATGGTTGATAACGCTCAACGGTGTCGCCCCTACCACCTTGGTAACCAGTTCTCCCGCTAAAATAAACACCCCCATAATCAAGATAAAACCCGCTATATAACTCAAGATCGTAACCCCTTCTTCCGGAAACCAACCCAACGCCAAAATATATCCTTTCAGCCAAGCCGCCGCTTTTCCGCAGAAAAAGATCGCGATCACTAGGGCTATAAGCGAAACAACCTGTTTGATGATTCCATCAAACAGGCCTTTCACAAATCCTATCCCTGCCAGACATAGCAATGTAATGTCCAACCAGTTCATCGTTATAACGTCTTCTTAATTTCAGTCTCTTCGTAAGCCTCGATCATATCGCCCACTTGGATATCGTTGAAGTTCGTAATATTCAAACCGCAATCCAAGCCAGCCACGACCTCTTTCGCATCGTCCTTGAAACGTTTCAAAGAGCCTAGCTCGCCGGCATAGATAACGATACCGTCACGTATCAAGCGGATCTTGTTCGTACGTTTGATCTTGCCTTCCTTAACCATACATCCGGCAACCGTACCGACCTTGGTGATCTTGAATACCTGCTGAACTTCCACATAAGCGGTAATCTCCTCCTTGATCTCCGGAGAAAGCATGCCTTCCATAGCGCTCTTCACCTCCTCGATCGCATCATAGATGATAGAGTACAAACGGATCTCTACACCTTCCTTCTCGGCGTTTCTACGTGCTTGCAAAGACGGACGAACTTGGAATCCGATAATGATAGCGTTCGAAGCCGCTGCCAAAACCACATCCGACTCGGAAATCTGGCCAACCGCCTTATGAATTACATTCACCTGAATCTCCTCGGTAGACAAACGGATCAAGGAGTCGGACAAAGCCTCTACGGAGCCATCCACATCACCCTTCACGATCACGTTCAACTCTTGGAAGTTACCCACGGCGATACGACGTCCGATATCATCCAAGGTAAGCATCTTCTGCGTACGAAGACCTAACTCACGCTGCAATTGCTCACGACGGTTAGCGATCTCACGCGCCTCTTGCTCAGTCTCCAATACATTAAATGTATCACCGGCCTGAGGAGCACCATTCAAACCGAGGATCAATACCGGCTCGGAAGGACCAGCCTTCTCCACCCGTTGATTACGCTCGTTGAACATCGCCTTGATACGTCCTTGATGAGTTCCCGCCAAAACGATATCTCCCATCTTCAACGTACCGTTCTCCACCAATATGGTAGATACATAGCCACGTCCCTTGTCCAAAGAAGACTCGATGATAGAACCAACCGCACGTTTTTTCGGATTCGCTTTCAAATCCAACAGGTCGGCCTCCAACAAGACCTTCTCCAACAACTCCTCGACACCGATACCTTTCTTAGCGGAGATCTCCTGACTCTGGTACTTACCCCCCCAGTCTTCCACCAAGTAATTCATATTCGCCAACTCCTCCTTGATCTTCTCAGGATTAGCATGTGGCTTATCGATTTTATTAATAGCGAAAACAATAGGAACGCCGGCAGCCGAAGCGTGATTAATCGCCTCAATCGTCTGAGGCATCACGTTATCATCAGCGGCCACGATAATAATCGCGATATCCGTCACCTTCGCGCCACGGGCACGCATAGCGGTAAACGCCTCATGACCCGGAGTATCCAAGAACGTGATACGGCGGCCATTCTGCAACTTCACGTTGTAGGCTCCGATATGCTGCGTGATACCACCGGCCTCACCGGCGATTACGTTCGCGCTACGGATATTATCCAATAAAGAAGTCTTACCATGGTCAACGTGTCCCATCACCGTTACGATAGGCGGACGGGCTACCCAATCCTCCTCGTTATCATCTTCCTCATCAGCGTTGATCGCCTCGACAACATCCGCGCTTACATATTCAGTCTTATAACCGAACTCCTCAGCCACGATATTGATCGTCTCCGCATCCAGGCGCTGATTGATCGAAACCATAAGGCCGATGCTCATGCAAGTACCGATAACCTCCGTTACAGATACGTCCATCATGTTCGCCAAGTCGTTGGCCGTAACGAACTCGGTCAGCTTCAATACCTTGCTTTCCAGTTCTTCCTGTTCCATCAACTCGTGCTCACGTTTCACAGCGGCGTCACGTTTATCACGACGGTATTTAGCCCCCTTATTATTCTTATTATTCTTGTTGGTCAAGCGAGCCAAAGTCTCCTTGATCTGCTTTTGAACATCCTCTTCACTAACTTCCGCTTTCACCGGCTTCTTCAAGCGAGGCTTACGGTCGTTATTCGGACGATCGTCACGATTCGGGCGCGGATAATTCGTACCCGGCGTATTATTCACGTCTACCCGATCTTTCTTGATACGTTTACGCTTCTTCTTAGCGTCACCTTCCTCACCCGGTTTAGCAGGAGCGTTCGGTTTAATCAAAGTCGGCGAATTCGGACTCTTATGAGGAGCGCCCGGACCGTTGCTATTATTACCCGGCCGATTGTTATTAAACTTTTGCTTCTCATCACGCTCTTTCCGCTTCTCCTCCTTCGTTTTCTTTTTCGGACGAGTCGATTGGTTAAGCGCATCCAAGTCAATCTTACCGGTTACCTTGATCTTTGACTCCAATTTAACCGAGTTCAAACGGAAAAGATTATCATCCTTTTCCTCGGTCTTCTCTACTTCCTGTTCCGGTTTCACACTTTCCACCTTAGGTTCCGCAACAACCGGTTGCTTCTCTACGGTTTTTTCTTTTTCCACTTCCACTACTATAACTTTTTCTTCTTTTTTCTCCGTGGGAGCCTGCGCAGGCTGCGCGGGTTTAACAGGAGCTTGAGCAGCGGGAGCGGCAGGCGCTTCCTTCACTTTCGGCTCTTCCTTTACCTTAGGCTCTTCTTTCACCTTCGGCTCCTCTTTAGCCTTCGGCTCTTCCTGCTGTTTTTTATGTTGTCCACCATCCAAATCGATATGACCCTTCATTACGATCTTAGGTCTGAATTCTTCCGGTATCACTGTCTTTATTTCCGCGGTCTTCTCTTCTTTCACAGAAGGAACCTCTTTCCGCACACGATCCGCCGCAAAATTACGATCTTTCTCAGGCAGATCCTTTCCAAACTCTTTTACGAGCAAAGCATACTGTTCATCACTGATCCTCGTGTTGGGATTATCCTCAACCGAGAACCCATTCCGGTGCAGGAACTCAACCACCGTGTTGATTCCCACGTTCAATTTTCTCTGTACTTGAATTAATTTTATAGGCATATCTAACTTTGTCGTAATACTTATTCGTTACCTTCATCTTCAAATTCCGCGGATAAGATAGCTAAAAGATCGTCCACGGTCTGCTCTTCCAGATCGGCACGTTCAATAATCTCATTGCGGTTCATAGCAAGGACGCTCTTCGCCGTATAGCATCCTATATTCTTCAGTGCGTCGATCACCCAGCTGTCGATCTCGTCGGAGAACTCATCCAAGTAGATATCCTCCTCGTCCGCTCCTTCGATATCACGGAATACGTCAATCGTATATTCAGTCAACATACAAGCCAACTTAATATTCAGACCGCCCTTACCGATCGCTAAAGAGACCTCCTCAGGACGTAGATAAACCTCAGCTTTCTTTTCTTCCTCATTCACACGGATAGAAGAGATCTTAGCCGGGCTTAAAGCACGCTGGATAAACAAAGAGAGATTTGAGGTGTAATTAATCACATCAATGTTCTCGTTTCTCAACTCGCGAACGATTCCGTGAATACGAGAGCCTTTCATACCTACGCAAGCCCCCACCGGGTCAATACGGTCATCGTATGACTCGACAGCCACTTTGGCACGCTCTCCCGGGATACGGGCGATCGCCTTGATCGTAATCAAGCCGTCATTAATCTCCGGAACCTCCAACTCAAACAACCGTTGCAAGAAGACCTTATCCGTACGGGAAAGAAGTATCTTCGGGTTGTTATTATAGTTATCCACACGTTGAACGATCGCACGTACGGTCTCTCCCTTACGATAGAAATCGGTCGGGATTTGCTCGGATTTCGGCAGTAGCAACTCATTACCATCGTCATCCAGCAACAGGATTTCTTTCTTCCACACCTGATAAACCTCAGCGGCGATGATGTGGCCGATTTTATCCTTATACTTAGCGTACAAGCTGTCTTTCTGCAATTCAAGTATCTTTGAAGCCAAAGTCTGGCGCAAGTTTAAGATCGCACGACGTCCGAAGTCCGCGAAATGCACCTCGTCGGTCACTTCCTCGCCCACCTCACAGTCGGCGTCGATTTTACGGGCCTCCGTCAACGTAAGCTGCAAGTTCTCATCCTCCAATTCATCATCAGCCACAACCGTACGGTTTCTCCAGATCTCGAAATCACCTTTCTCAGGATTGATAATCACGTCATAGTTCTCATCCGTGCCAAACATCTTGGCGATCACGTTGCGGAACGAATCTTCCAAAACGCTAATCATCGTATCTTTATCGATATTCTTCAACTCCTTGAACTCCGCAAGGGTGTCAATCATACTGATTGTTTCCTCTTTCTTGGCCATAATCTTACTTGAATCTTATTAAGTATTTTGTATATTTTATTTCATCAAATGTATACGACTCATCCTCTATCACGGTTACCTTCCGCTTAGCGCCCTCCGGTTTCACCTTCTTCTCGACAGAGACAACCACACCGTTCTCGTCGGCAGATTTCAACACACCTGTCAGCTTCGAGCCGTTTTTCAACAGCATCTCCACCTCGTTTCCGATGTTCTTGACGTATTGGCGAAGTACCTTGAAAGGAGAAGTAATGCCGGCGGAGCCAACCTCCAGCTCATAATCCTCGACGTCACGATCCAGATGCTCCTCCAAATACCGGCTCAACTCGGCGCAATCATCAATGCTTACCGCTTCATCGTTATCAATTTCAACGACTATCAGGTTTCCCGGTTTAATCACCACGTCTACTAAATAATTGCTTGAAGAGGCTAGTTTTTCCTCTATTAATTGGCTTACCACTTTCTTTTCTATCATACACATATCTGTTAAGAACAAAAGAAGGGGACTACCCGCCCCCTCCTCAACTTCACTTAATCGCCCGCAAATATACAAAAAATCAATGAGTTCTCAAAATATCCTCATCTTTTTACAGAAAAAATTAATACGACACAAACCGGATTACTATCCATAGTAATCAGAATTAATATCTATAGAAATCTGATTTACTATTGATAGTAATATTTATTAACACTTTTATGCCTATCTTTGCTGCCGAATACGAAGGGGTGCTCGCAAAATCCTTCACGAAAGGAGCGGGCTGAGATCATACCCATAGAACCTGTACAGGTAATGCTGTCGTAGGGATTCATGCTTCTCCCATCCTTTCTATTCATCTATTTAGTTTTAAAGCAAAAAGATGAAAAGATGAAAAATGTATTGGTTATCTTGGCCGGCTCCTTGCTAGCTACAACCGTCAAGGCGCAAATGCCCAGTCCGGTCGACTCCTTGAAAATCTCAAAAGACGTATCTTTGGATGAAGTGGTTATTACCGCTACCAAAGTCGGGAAAGAAACCCCGGTAGCTTATAGCGACATCTCCAAACAAGAGCTAAGCAGCCGGAACAACGGGCAAGGTATCCCATTCCTTATCTCCCAATCCCCGTCTGTTATCATGACCTCGGATGCCGGAACAGGTATAGGTTACTCCGGTTTTCGTATCCGGGGTACAGACGCAAACCGTATCAATATCACGATCAATGGCGTACCGGTTAATGACTCCGAGTCTCATACCGTATTCTGGGCTAATATGGCCGATATAGCCTCCTCGGTAGAATCGATCCAGATCCAACGAGGCGCCGGAACCTCTACGAACGGAGCCGCAGCTTTTGGCGCTACAGTCGCCATGCAGACCGAGAAACCGTCCTTAAAGCCTTACGGCGAATATTCCGTATCAGCAGGTTCTTTCGGTACGCTGAAGCATACGGTAAAAGGCGGTACCGGATTACTTTACGATCATTTCGCTTTCGACGCCCGCTACTCCAATATCCGTAGCGACGGCTTTATCGATCGCGCCTCCGCCCGTATGAGCTCTTACTATGCCTCCGCCGCTTTCTATGCCGATAATACATTGATTAAATTTCAAGCCTTCGGGAACAGCGAGAAGACCTATCAAGCATGGAACGGCGTTCCGTCTTATTTACTTGACACAGATCGTAGCTATAATCCATGCGGAGAATATGAGGAAGATGGAGTGAAGAAGTTTTATAACAACCAGACGGATAATTATTGGCAACACAACTACCATTTAATGGCCAGCCAGCGTATCGGAGATTTCTGGAATATGAACCTGACCCTTCATTACACCGACGGAAATGGATATTACGAGGATTATAAATCGAAAGCCAAATTCAGCAGTTATAAGCTACCGGAATATATCGATCCGGAGGGTAATACCGTAAAAAAGACCGACCTCGTGCGCCGTAAATGGCTCGACAATTATTTCTATGGGGCCGTTTATAGCGCAAACTATCAACGTGACAATACCCGCCTTACGCTGGGAACCGCCGTCAACCACTATGTAGGCGATCATTTTGGCCGGGTAATGTGGACCAAAAGCGCAAACGTCTTGCCACAACCGGATTACGAATATTATCGCAATACCGGTAAGAAATTAGACTACAACGCATACGCTAAATTGACTCAACGTCTTTCCCCTCTTTTCACCGGCTATCTGGACTTACAATACCGTGGGATCCATTACACCATTAAGGGAAACGATGACAAAGCCGGGGAAGGACTGGACATTCGTAAGAACTGGAACTTCTTCAACCCGAAAGCCGGAATAAACTTCCATAACAATGGCCATAACGCCTTCGTCTCTTTCTCCGTCGCAAATCGGGAACCGAACCGTGACAATTTCACGGAGGCAGGCCCCGAAGAACGTCCTACCCACGAGACCTTATATGATTACGAGGCCGGTTATAGTTTTGGTAACAACCGTTTCCGGGTTGGAGCCAATCTCTATTTCATGGATTACAACAACCAATTGATCCTGACCGGCAAGATCAGCGAGATCGGCGAGGCCCTCACTTCCAATATAAAGGATAGCTACCGAATGGGCATCGAGCTTACCGGAGGTGTACAAATCACCTCTTGGCTGAATTGGAACGCAAACGTAACCCTCAGCCAAAATAAAATCAAGCATTTCGTGGAATACGTGGATAACTGGGATACCGGAGTACAAGAGATCAACGATCTAGGTACAACGAATATCGCTTTCTCCCCAGACCTAATCGCAAACAGCATGTTCGATTTCGCTTACAAAGGATTTATCGCTAGTTTCAACTCGCAAGTAGTAGGCCGCCAATACATAGACAATTCAAACAGCAAGGATCGTTCCATCGATCCCTACTTTATCAATAGCCTACGTATCGGTTACGCCTTTCACCCCAAATTCATGAAAGAAATAGCCTTAGACGTGACTATCAACAACCTCTTCAACGAGAAATACGAGACCAACGCATGGGTATACTCGTATATCGAAAACGGCACACGTAAAAAGGATGACGGTTATTTCACCCAAGCCGGCACGAACGCCATGGCCAGGATCACCTTCAAATTCTAACTTAATTTTCAATTATCAATTCTCAATTTTCAATTACTAAAATGGTTTGGCTAGAATACTTCGGAGTAATAACCGGTCTACTCTATCTCTTTCTAGAGATTAAACAACATAAGGCCATGTGGGTGGTGGGATTCCTCACCTCCCTCGTGTATGTATTTGTCTTCCTGTCCGCTAAGATCTATGCGGACATGGGATTGCAAACCTATTACGTAGGAATCAGCGTATACGGTTTCTATCAATGGACCCGGAAGAAACATGAGACACACACGGAAAACGACAGTCTTCCCTCCGACCGTATCCTATACACCCATCTGAGCCTTCCGCTTTTCGTGGGGATTATCGGAACATTGGCCGTTGTATTCGCCATCTTATGGTATCTCCTTCATCAATTCACGGACTCTCCCATCCCCGTAGGCGATGCGTTCACCACGTCGGTAGGCATTGTCGCTACTTGGATGCTGGCAAGGCGAATTATCGAGCATTGGATTTTTTGGGTAATCGTAAACCTCGTTTCCGTATATCTTTATTACCTTCGGGGCTTGTATCCGACGATGCTACTCTATTTTTGCTATGCGACACTAGCCATAGTAGGCTATTACAATTGGCGGAAGAAAGGGGAAGAGTTTTGAATTATGAATTTTGAATTATGGGAGATAATATGGAAAGTCTGGAAGGAGGATGTGTGATCGTAGCGAATGGGAGATTTCCTTCCGCTGAGTTACCCTTGAGATTATTAAAGGAAGCGAAAACGATTATCGCTTGTGATGGAGCCGTAAAGACACTTTATGAAAAGGGTATTCATCCGGACGCTATCGTAGGAGACTTGGACAGCATACCCGCCGGCCTGCGCGAACGCTACGCAGACCGAATCCATCATGTAGAGGACCAAGAGATCAACGACCTCACCAAATCCGTCCGTTTCGCCCATACCCAAGGCTATCGAGAAGTTCTCATATTAGGAGCTACCGGATTGCGTGAGGATCATACATTGGGAAATATATCCCTTCTTATGGACTATGCCCACTTATTCAAGCGGGTGGAGATGTTATCCGACTATGGCCTTTTCACTCCTATCTTAGAAACAACAACCTTCGCTTCTTATCCGGGACAACAAATCTCCATTTTCGTTCTTTATCCCGAAGGGGAGATTAGTACGGAAGGACTCCGTTGGCCCATTCGCCGACGAAAGCTCACCTCATGGTGGCAAGGAACTCTCAACGAGGCTTTGGGAGACCAATTCACTGTCACTCTCTCCCCGGATTGCCGGGTAATCATTTACAGGGAGGCATCCCATACAAAAGAATAGTCCTGAAAAGTATCACTACTTTCCAGGACCCTTACACCCCTCAACTTTACATGCTTAAATAAGAAGCGTTCGCTTCCTTATCAAGCAGATAATTTTTTTAACTCATTCTCTTTCCATTCGGAAAAACCTTCTACCCTATCCCTTATCTGGAACTGTAGCTTATCGTCGGCAACCAACTTCAGCACAGCCGTGGGAGAAAGCGGCAAATACATATCATTCACGGCGAAAAAAGCTTTCAGTAAGACCACATCATAGTCGCTGCGGATCACTTCTTTCTTTAATACAACCGGCACCTCCATCTGAGTCAGATAATAGGCTGAACGTTCGTATGCGCACCAAGCATCTCCTTCCAGATACAGATAGACATTGTTTGGATTATCTACCTCATGAGGCAGAACCAACTCTACTACATCTGATGCTTGTTCCATATAAAAGAAATTATTATTAATATTTGTCTTCATGACATTTACAAATTAAGCGCCTTCTATCCTATACATAGGGAGGAATAGCTATCATTTTACAGCGTTGAAACTATCAAATACCGCATTATCCTCTATTTTCTTGCGTAATTCCTCTAAATTTATCGCCGCGGCCTTTACGCCCATATCCTGAGCCTGCTTCAATAGAGATTCCGCTTCTGCCAAATCACCGGTCAACATACTTAACACTCCTTTTGCGTGAACCGCCTCTGGGGCGTTCCCCGCTTTCGCCAAATAGTTCTTAGCGGAAGCATAATCACCCTTGCCCATAGCGATATTCGCGGCGTTAAGATTCGCTACCGGATCATTCGGGAACATACGGACAGCGATATCAAATACATTATTATATTCGTCACTACCGATCTCATAGCTGTTAGCCACCGCAAACATCTCCCCTAAACTTAGCTGTTGCGGACGAGTCTTGATAATCTCACGCCCCTCATCCACCGTAAACTCACGTACCGTATAATCAATCTTATATTCCGAACGACGTAACGAAGGGAAAATATCTTTCAACACATAACGGAAAGCGGCGCCACCACCCAAGGCACGTAACTTAGCCTCCTTGCGATCCGGATCATCCGAGCTATCGATAATCGCCAATACCTCGCTACGATTCGGCACATTCGGATCGGCCTCTACCTTTTCCTTAAAACCGACCCAATCTTCCGGTTCCGAGCTCATCGTGAAGAAATCAGCCTTGAAGTCATTCTTCTGGCGGATATAGTCACGTAACGCTTTGACACGATTATCCGCCAATTTCTTATTACTAGCGTAAGAGCCTTCCGGTGAGGCATATCCTTTCAGTACGATACCTGTCGGTTTCACGTTCTTATCCTCTGTAACGGTACGGATCGTATTATTGATCTTCGCCAACTCCACCGCATTATTACGGAAATCAGGAAGAATCTGATATTTACCCACTTGGAAGTCCAAGAAAGCCGTACCGACTTCCGCACGATGCTTCTCCGTCTCTGCCATCGGCGTGATATAAGAGAATGTAGGCTGAACCTCATAGCGCTTATCCGGACGACGACGAATCTTGTCCGCGATCAATAACGGACTACCGGCCTCTTCCTTACCGCAACCGCATAGATTCGGGTCTAACACGACACGTGCGTCTTTCATCCAATCCTCAAAAGGCACGGCGGTTTTATAACTTACCACTTGATCTTCCTTCCCGGCTTTCAAGATAGTATAATGAGGTACGTCGTTCAAATTATCCAAGGCGACCTCACGGTTATATACTTTCTGGCGGATACGTCCGTTCACCAAAATAGAAGGAAGCCCCTCTTTTTGCGAAGCCGATTCCAAGACGGGAGTCAGTTCCAAATAGCTACGGGATTTCACCGCATCGCTACTTACCGTCACCACGGCATCGATATATACCGAGTCGCCCTTCTGTACCACGTCGTTACATATCACTTTAACTCCATCCGAGGCAGTCTGTCCCATGATCGCCGGAGACACGACGGCCATCATAGCCGCCATCATATATGTATTTATCTTCTTGTTCATCGCTTGGGTCATTTAATAAAGTAAATAATAGAAATAGCGGCTTTCGTAACCCCGAAATAATCTTTCGTATCGCTTTTCAATACGGTTCCGCAAGTAGCACAAGGATATTTATCATAATCCAGATGCGCCCAACCAATACCCAGCACGGCTTCCATGCTCCACCGGTCGCTCAACAACCACTGATAGCCATAAGAAAGTCCGGCTCCATACAAATTACCTTGATACCGATGATTCTCCATATTCTTGCTCAAGAACTTCAGACCTCCAACATTGTAATCCGCATAGTGCGCATGCAAGCCGAAGAAATGTCCGTTGAACTTCTCACACAACCAATAACGAGCTTCTGGTTGTACCAGCCAATGTTTCATACGAGCCTCATCGCCCAACTTCCATCCATTATAGTTACCGGATAGATCTAGCGACCACTTTTTCGCCAAGCCAACCTCTACGCCCAAGTTGATCGTAGCAGTCGCATCATAGAGCAAGTTCGACTTCACCGCGAACTTCTGGCCGTAAACGCCTGTCGTAGCTACCAAGAGCAGGACTAGGAAAAGAATTCTCTTCATATCGAATATTTTTTCGTTTTTATTATACATACGTGAATGCCTTCACTTCGACGAGCTCGCATTCAACCGTTTAAGTAATAACTTACCAGGCTTAAACTTCACGCTTTTACGAGCTCTTATCATATAAGCCACTCCATTCTTAGGATTTCTGCCGATCCGTTCGGATTGTTCCCAAGCGGAGAACGTCCCAAAGCCCAATAGCATCAAAGAACCATCACTTTCCAAAGCCTCTGTCGTAGTCTCTTCCCAAGCCTGAATAAACCGCATCGCCTCTACTTGTGTAACCGACAATTTATCAGCCAATGTTTTCACGAGTTCTCTCCTATTCATCCCTTTCACTTTTAATTTGTATCACAAAAATAGATTATAACATTTCTTAGCACGATAGGTGTGAGTTTCAACTTTAAAGGGTAAACCTACCAACTATCCTTGATTGATAAGAACACCTATTCATTTCAAAGAAGGTGATAGGAACACCGACACTTTATAAAGACAGCAAGGGGCAGACTTGTGTAAGCCTGCCCCTTATCAGTCATACTGTATTTATCAGACTCGGATTCTATTAACACCATCAATCCGCATCATCCACTTCTAATTCTTAATCTCCTCCTTGCGGATAAGGTTCTCAAGGTCATTCACCTCCTCCAAGGAAAACCCCGTAGATTGGGCGATCACAGCCGGATCCGCCTAAAAGTCTTACCTGTTTGCTCGTTTGCCAGAACCACGTCCGTTCGCCATGAAGGGAACTCGGGAAGGCTGAAGTTCAGAAAACGTATCTATGTCGTAAAGGTAAGGACTATTTTCCGAATAAAAAATCTCGTTTAGATAAAATAAGCCATTCATATCACTTTAGTATCAAAGATCAACCTGTTAGCCAAGCGGACATTATCTGATCCTTTTGATCAATATAAGACGCATATCGTGGCATTCCCTTTTAACGAAAGCCACACAATAAAGACATGGAGCGCCGATTTATTCATGCTTTAGGATAAAAAAGGACGGTTTTCAACGCACATTAGGAGGCAAAAGCCTACACATACGGTGGCGTTGGGCAACACCAACCGTGCTGTTGGACATCGTAAGCAGTCGCGAATAGGGTTATAAGCGGTTGCGAATGGGCATTCTTGCACTGTTACATCCCAATCGTAAGCCTTGTTTTTCTCCTTTTCACCCTACTTAATATGAATTACGATGAACTAATTTAGCTAGGATGAAAGGGCATTTTTCAGCATCTACGTATATACTAAGCAATTACTGTTTTTTTCTTACGTATTTGGAGACAAGCCGTAGGTTGGGACGAAAAAAGGGATTCTCCGGGAGTTAAGGATACAAAGTGTCAGATTGATTTCAGTTAAATAGAGAGAGACGCAGCATGCTGCGTCTCTACAACTAGATATATATTAAAGAATAGTTTTTTATTTTTTACTCTTTCACACACCGTACAAACATTCCATAATTCAAATTATATTCTCCCACATTAAGGGGCACATTCTGCTTTAAAGAATACCACATATCTATAAAATACTGATTGGTTGATTTATCTCCACTTTTTGGAGTTCCAGACCAATAGAAAGCTCCATATCTATGATTATTTGTATCTGTAGGGTACTGTAATATTCCATTTTCATGATTTAATACGCCTACACCAATCTCATCAATCCCCGTATCCTCCGGAAAATCCCCATGTTTCGTCATCACCCCTTTTCCATAAGAAAAGAATATGTTTATAGGATCACCATCCTTGCGCACCATTAATGTACCTTTCGCCGGATTAGAATTTGAATTATCTTCTATTTTGGCATTCCCATCCGTATCCCAATACCAACCATGAGGTGTATCCTCGATCGGGCAACTATCGTCATATACATATCCAGAATAGGTAAATAAAGTCTCATCTTCCGCTTTTTTCTTAATTTGTTCATAATCGTCTCTACTTGCCACTATATACCCTTTGGGACATACCCCTTGCTTTCGATTCCACTGCCCACTATATTTATTGAGCATATCTTTTTGGGTAATCGGCTTCCACCCCGAATGCTTTTGTCCATAAACAGCTTTCCAAGGCTCATAAAAAATGTCACCTCTACTACCTTGGTAGAATACACCCGACTGGGTCGGATACTTCGTTACCACATTATATCCCGAACAATTGAATAAAGACCAAGTTGCCCCCTCATCCAACAACTGCGTATCCGCATATCCTTGCCGTAAATAAATCATATGCTCACAACGATTGTTATGATAAGTTACTTTAATAGCTCCATAACGATTATAACCAGCCCCTTTCGTCGTGCTATTCGGTTTATAATTAAAAATAATATCACCTCCAGTACCTGTAACAGACTTCGATGTTCCGACAACAGACTGTCCGTCATCTGTCGATAGCGTAAACCAATCCCCTGCGGCAATAGTAGCTGTCCAAGGACCAATAGAATTCAATACCTCATACTTTTTCTTCCCTTTATTAAATTCGCGAACCTTAACTTTGACAAGATCCGTGTTGGCCCATTGCTTATAGAAAGCAATCGGATCGACCAAACGGATAACTTGATTGACAGTTACAGTTTTAGAGACTGATTTCCCATCTTTCCCTGTAGCCGTAATCTTCACGGTATTAGTTATGTGATCCTTACTACTAATATTCGTGTTTTTTGTGGTAACTTGAATCGTATTCGTGCTTTTATTATACGCACCAATTTTAAAATCAGTGTTACTTGAGCCTTTTATAGTCCATGTACAATCATCAAACCATCTATGATCTGTCGGTAACTTCACTTGGATATCACTTTTAGAGCCTACCCGATATCCGATATAAATATCATCCACCGTAAAATCCCAGTCAAAATCTTTCGTCACACGCCAAGAAGCCTCGTCAACCCCGCCCTTACCAGTTAGATTAAGCGTTACGTTATAATGAGCGTTTCGCTCTACCGCAAAATTCGTAAAAGCATCATCTCCTAAGAAAAAGCGATAGACAATCTTCCCACTAGCACCGGCTTCTGAATACTCCGCTTCCACGCGAATATAAGAACAAGTCTTATCTGCCTCCACAGTGGCGACATCCTTTATTGGGGTGGTACCTAAGCTTGCCGGAGTTTTGTAAGCCTCTACATACTGTCCGTTTTCTTGTAAGCACACACCATTCGGTTGCAGATTCTCATACATAAAGAAAACACCATTATCTTTCATTGTACTTATATTTTCTACCGGATTGGAAAATTCGATCATATCAGCCTCCGTTATATAATCTGAAGGTGACGGATTTGCCGGGATTAAGTTGTCCATAAACAATTTACCAGTAGTCGGTACTTGATGCAAAGATACTTTTAGGGGCTTGATCGTACGATCTTTCAATCCTGAAGTATTCACGGATACGGATATCATAGCGTAAATACGCTTTAATGAAAGAACGGCAGAACCTTTTCCTGCGCTAACAGATACATTATCTGATGATGCACTCATTACCATTTGAGGTAGATTTGTCGATGTAACAGCATAAGATAAACGATCGATCTCATCGAACGATTTATTACTTAAAGATCCCACATTTGCGATCACTCGCAAACGATAAGAGCCATTTTGTAAAGCTACATCATAATCAATAGCATTCACCTCGGAGTCATTCTCCACTGAGAGACCTTTCAACTCGCTATTTGTTAAATACAAATCTTTAACTAATGAATTATCATCCTTATTATATACTAAGATATTCAAATCATTAATAGCATTGGCATCAGTAGCCGAAGCTTTCGTTAATGGTGAGATCACATCGCTAGCGGCAATACTCAAAGACAGGCGTAAACCCTCCACTTCTTGATCTCCACCACCGATCTTCTCTTCCATACAAGAACTTAGTCCCGTTATTAGTAAGCCCAATAATAAAGTATATATATATTTCATCGTTTTCATAATTTTCTATTTAATTAAAGTTTGCCTCAACCCGTTTAGGTACCCAAGGAGCCACCCATATCTTAAACTCACCCACCGAACGTTTCAAAGTTCCAGTTACCCGATAATAATTACCGTGGATTAAACCATCCGTAGATTCACCAGCCTTGTATTCGGGATTGATTGGGATGGAATATTTATAATCAATACTTTCTTTGGGAGCCGTGAAAGTTCCTAAAATTTCCACGGATAAAGCTTTATTCAAATCTGTCTCAGTCACTTTAGCTCTTTCATACGTATAAAAAGGGATTTTAACCTCAGTGACTGACTGATTGATACTCACCTCATCTCTACTAAGTAACTTCAATTGGTCATTCAACGGGTTCACAGGAATAACCAATTTTGACGCTGTATTTACATTCACGATTTTGAAACTTACCCAATTAAATGCCCACTCCCCCGTAGTCACAGGAGCTTCCGCATTCGTCAAATCCACTTTTAAATCCAACTCAACCTTTGCCGCCAGTTGTTTTAGGCTAACGGTCTTACCTCCCGAAACCAATCCTTTTGTTAACGTAAATGTCATATTCTCCTCTCCTACCTTTATTAAAGTCTTAGGATTGAATGTATAAAAACCATTTCCTCCTAAATCAGATGGATATGATACGGATTCTTCACATAAAGTCGCATAGTCCATTTTCGCATAAGATGCAACCTTGTCTGCCAACGGATTCGCAATAGCTACCACCTTCAACTCCGTATTAAGCGGTAAGGTTAAACCAGTCAATTTAAAGGAGCCGGAACTTTGTGTCCCGACAAAACTGCCATCACCTAAAGTTCCGGTCTTAGAAGTCAAGTATTTCCACTCGTTATCCACCTTCTTGAAGATGGAGACGAAAATATTGTTTATGTTAAGCTCATCCGCCGTAGCGTACTGATAAGTACCACCGGCATTTATCGCTTTCGTCTCCACGCCCTCAGTAGAGAAAGAGATCGAAACCGTACCTGTTTCCATCGGTCGCTCATCTATCAGCTTCTCTTCCGTACATGCGGTAAAGGCCAAGAGCGCCAAAAATCCTGTCAATACTATATCTTTTAACTGCTTCATGTTATGTTTATTTTACCCTGTTTACTTAACTGGTTCTCCAAAAATACCACCGACACTCAAGGTATTCGGTATCCAATCTTCAATTACAAAATCAATATCCTCGCTGGCATTACCTATTGTCACAGATAACTTATAGAGATTCCCCCCAACAACCTTCACCGCATCTCCCGGCTTTGTCTTGATCGGATAGGTACGATCCATTACCGCACCATCGACCTTATAGGTTATTTTCATGGAAGTCTGACGATCCACATCCGTATTATCATAGCCATAAAAACGGATCTTATCGTAAGTACCGTAAATGTCTTTCTTCGGATCACTCTGGTTCACATCGGTTGGCTTCAGAATATTATCATCTACTCCGGAAAAAGAGCTACCATACTCACCTACCACTTTAGCGCTTAGCTTAATGTTCAGCATCTGTACGGAAACGACCTCTACATTCGGTACTACCGGATACTCACCATCCACCTTTTCTTTACTCGTGTCTACCACCTTGAAGGAAGCCAGTTCAAACGCCGCGACTCTCTGCGATACGGGAATTGTTATTTTGTTACAATTCACGTCATCGTGAGTAGCCAATTGAGTAGTTGTTTTATAAGATCCAATGGGTTGTTCTCCTACTTTTACTAGAAAATTAGGTTCTGCCAACTCTACATCTCGAATACCCGCTATGGTTGTACAAGCCAATAACTTATCGGCAGTCATCTGTGTCAGGTTCGCCACCGCATAAGCCGTAAGTGCCGGCTTATCACTTGGCACTTTCACGATCATGTGGCGCTCGATATCCGTAGTAAAGGACTCGCTACTCGTCTGCAAATCGCTCGTTGCGTACCAATAAGAAGACAATACATTGTCATCTTTAATAATAGCTACAAAACAATTACTGATAGAAGATTCCGTAGAAGTAACATCATTGGGATTTTCCGTTATTTCACCAGCCTTGGTCATAGAGCTATTGCCGGAAAGAGAGAAGGCAAAAACGGCCTCGGTGTTTGCGATATTCGTCCCAACGCCTCCCATATCCACGTTATTCAAAATATCGTCTTCCATGGAGCAGGACACTCCGATACAAAGGAAGCAGAATAATGCTAGTATATTCTTTATTTTCATAATGGATTGAATTTTTCTCTTGTTTTACACTAGCAAAATTAGAGGAATCCATTATTCGGCACGATAGGCGTAACTTTCAACTTTAAGGGGTAAAACTAGCATATTGAATATAGGCATTTGAGGGTGTGGTTAAAGCTATCTTAGGCGATAGGGATACCTATGCAGGGCGCAAATCCATCCATCATAGGACAAAAAAACGGAGTCCGGAAATTCCGAACCCCGTTCTCGCTATTAATCGTTATGAAAGAGTTTAATCAATTCACGTCTGTCTCAGTTTGCGTAACGACTGTCCAAGGCTCAACCTTAATGCTAAAACTGATACAAGCGTTCAACTCGCTTGTGTCGGGATCCTTAGAGCCTTCACCGGTTATCGTAGCGTATATCTTATAGATGGTATTACGTTGTACACCAATAATGCCACTAGTCGCATCTTGCTTAATTGGTATACGGTAGTAGCGATCTCTTTTAACCACATCATTACCGAGTCCTTCCGTTTTTCCATTTGGATACCAATTGCCCCGAAGAATTAACATGGTCTGTATCATTCCAGATGGAGAATCACCTTTATTCGGATCATCTGCAAACATCTGTTTATTCCCCTTCATTTCAAACACATAAAATTGAGGCATCTCTTTATGTCCATATTCATCACCGCTAACCGTTTGATCATCAAAAGAGAACCAACTGTCACCATTATAATTTATGGAACCATCGCCGTTCAAATTAGAAGAATGACTATGACCCGTCATTTTGATGTCTACCCCTCCATCCATTGTCCAATGTAAAGAAGCTACATCATTCTTACCTTTCACTAAGAAATAGTCATCCCGGTTATAGCTACAACCATGAGAATATGTGGTAGCATTGTCCAAACTATACGGTTCTGCGTCAGCATAGATAAGGGAAGTATTGCTAGCGTTCGCGATATATACATGTGTCAACTCAAATGACGCGTCAGCATAATTGTTCTTGAAGTCGCAATCAATAGCTTGAAGTTGGACACGGGCTACATGGCGGGTTAATGGGATTTTATCAGCATCAGGAGTTTCATTTGGATTATAAGTGCCTTCTCCTTCAGTCCAGGCACTACCACCAGAAGACGTAACTTTTTTATGTTCCTTACCAATTTCAGTATTCTTTGTATATACAACTGTAGGCGATGCAACTGCAGTTACCCAGTTATCATAATCCGTACCGGCTAATAGTTTTTTTCCGTTTTCAGTACCACCACCAATCGTGATTATCTGGCTGAACATCGGCACATACGTTTGCGTACCGCCTGGCGCTGGATGCACATGTGTAAAATCAACCAAACTTTCAAGTTGGGCGTTTTTCACATCTCCTAATGTAGCAGGAGGTGTAGCAAGTTTCGTATTCGCCAGAAATATCACTTTCAATTGCGTATCGGAAAGTTCACCTGCCGCCGTAGCCTTTACCTTGACAACTATATCCTCTATGGTTTTTACGGAATAAGCATCATTCGCAGTAACCGTTTTCATAGCGGCAAATTTATAATCATCCTCACTAGTCCCCTCTGCATAAAATAAATAAGCGGTTAGTTCTTGTATAAATTGCTCTGTATTACTACCGTTTTCTTCTGCATCAACCGCTTTTGTCTGTATCCCATCCAAGGCCGTAGCCGTAAGTGATATATTCGCGTCTATCATCTGATAGTTCTCTTCCGGTATCTCGATGCCATTCGAGCTATCGTCCGAGCAGGAGGCGAAAGCGCATACGGCGAAGGAAGCTAGAAATAAATGTCTTAGTCTCATATCTGTAATTTTTTCTTGTTTATACTAAATACCAATTCCCCATGATTGTCTCCATTCATCGTCAATCGATCACCGGATGTTGCGACACGGGACCCCAACCTACCACCTGAACGGCGATGTTCAAGTTCGTATCCACCTCGGGATCTGGCTCAGGCTCCGGCCCGGGTTCCGGATCTACCGGTATATTCTCAAAACTATCGCCATCAAAATAAATACTCAAACGGTATACATAGTTACGACGAACAAAATTGTGACCGTAACCGTTCTGCACTCCATTTGTGTTGATCACCGCCGTGAAGATTTTCGTATGGTCTTGATAACTGGAATTCCCCTGCAAGGTAGCTTTTACGGCGATCATCGTGTGATCGTCGCTTTTCATATTTTCCATTACATAATGAACGAATGGCGTATTGGATATCGAAGCGCCATCATTTACCAACAGATCCTCGAACGAGGTATCTTCCGAATTTCGCACGGCATCGGGAGCCTCTGTCTCTCCCCAATCCGCCTCACTGAAATAGTAAGACTTTGTCTTCATATTGTAGATACCTACCGCATCGATTCGCACCTCACGTCCGGCGAACGGCGTTCCGGCAAAACGAGTGGATATATTCACCAAATCAATACGTGCGGCTACACGGGTCAAAAGGATCGGGTCGGAGATGCCATCCACATTCTGATCGCCGAGATCCTCATATCCTAAATAGTTATCTTCCTCAGATAAAGCGGATTTTGTAACGATCACTTGACTACTCATCGTTAGGTTCGTTTGCGATTGCGAGGAGAGGTCTACCAAGCGAGTCTGGAACTCATCGTATGTAGAAACGGTAGATAATAAATCTCTCGGCACGTTCGCCAAGACAATGATCCGTGCCCGGACAGCCTTCGTTGTCGGCACATCGGCTATTATGGCGGAATGTTCCGCCCCGGAAAGAGCCTCCCATTTATAACCGAGCAGTTCCGTGCCGGTCTCATTAAATACTACCACAGCCAAATTATTGATATAAGCCTCACCCTCCAACTCATTCACGTCATTGGGGTTATAGGCTTTCGTAGCCGTACCGGACGCCTTGACAGCAACGGACAGCTTAGCGCCTTCTAAGGAAAGAACCGGATCCTCATCTTTAGAACAACTCACACAAGCGAGAATCGCCAAACCGGATAAAAATATGTTCGCTAATAATTTCATGTTCGTATCGTATTTCTTAATTATATATGATGAGGTACCCTTTAATGCATCGGAATATCTTCTTCCACTACTCCCCAAGGACGAACGGTTGCCCGGACGGATAAGGTTCCGCCCTCACCCCATTCAAGGATCAGATGGGTATTCTCTCCCGCGCTCGTATAAATAGGATCACCGTTCTCGTCTACGTTGGCCGAACCTAACGAGACTCCATTGGCACTTATCGACACAGCCATATCCTGTCCCGGACAAGCGGTTTGCATAGTAGGGGTTATCCATTCAACCCCGGACTCGTTCCACGCACCTTCCGGATTATAATATACGCTATCGCCAATCTGCGTGCCACGGTAATCAAAACCACTTAATGTATTATTCAAGTAGAAGTCGCAATCCACGGAACTTCTCAACCCCATCCTGCCGAGTTGCTCTTGCAGCCCCCGGGTCTCGATCGTGACCGTACCCACTTTCGGACGAATCACGATCTCAGTTTCCTTCGCTACGCCTCCGGCTTTTGTCAACACTTGTTCGCTACCATAATAAAGGCTGTCCGGGGTAACCGCCAAACCATCTTGGCTTTTCAACATCACTTTCAAGTCCTCTATGGTCTGGGCCTCCGATACGGATTGCTTTTCACCCAAGGCATTCACGTTGCCCCATGCCACGATACGTAGACTACGATCGGCGGTATAGCCATCCAAAACGATCTCATTGCGGGAACGGATAAAGTTCTTATCCAAGCTACGTTTCTCCAAGTAATTCAGATTCTCGTCGAATATATACAGATCGGTAGATTCCATCCATCCGTATTCCGTTATATCGTCTCCCTTGATATTCTCGACCTTCAGTTTGAGCGTATAGCATTGATCCAAATCCTCCTTGATGCAGCTAGTCGCTATAATAGCGAACAAAGCCACAACTAAGAGAAGCAATTCCTTTGTAAACAGTATGTGTTTCATAATCCTAATTTTTTCTTATCAATTATTTTACCCTATATTGCTTTATTCTACTTCCTCATGGATAGTCTTCACGTTCCATGGCTCCACTTTCACGGATGCGCTCACATTGGTGGAGATCATCGGGTCGTATGGGATCTCGGAACCGGGACCGATGATGGTCAAGGTGATCGCGTATTTGTAGTTACGCTGGACATAAAAACCTTCTATCTCTTTCGAATCAATCGTCACTTTCTCGCCGACAGGAATCGCATAATAGCAATCTTCTTTTTTTACATAATTAGACTCATTATCTACCAGACCTTTCGGGAGATAAGTATAATCTCCTTTTACGATCAATAAGGTGTGGTTAGCGTAAGCCCGGTTCGCAGAAGCTTCGTCTGCTTTAGCGATCTCTCCTAATTTATTTTCATAGACATAGAATTCATGATTCAAGGCTGTATTGTCTGTAGTATGAACCTTTGCTAATTCATCTCTTTTTGTCTGAGTTCCTTTTTTATAAGAACCCTCGTCGATATTCGGAGATTTTGAGAATTCTTTACCTACCATATAATTTAAATATCCAAAACCTGTGCTTGTAAAGTCAAATGTTTTCTCTATCCCCCCCCAATTGGATGCGGAAGCTACGCAGGAAACACCCTTCGCGCTGGCGATAAAGACTTCTTTTAAAACAAAGTCTTTACTTATATAATTCGCACTATCGGGATCACTGTGCGTTACAGAAGCTAAAGCGATCGAAGCGACATCGCGGACTAATTTAACCGGGCCTGCTCCGTAAATTTCCTTACCGGCTTGACCTCCTACGGTTATATCGCCCGGCTTCGTGCTATAACCAATATAATTAGTCGTATTTGCGACCAAAGTTACTGTAAGCACCTCGCTGCTCATAGTCAAACCTTTTTCCAGAGTTTCCTCTTCCAGCTTAATCACCGTAGCAAGAAACGCGTCTTTCGTACCGGCATTGGCCAACGCTGCCTGAACATTTGCCGAAGCATTGGCCACGACAACAACTTCCGCCGCACCCGCATAGACCTCTTTCGGACCGATTTCTTGCGTGGTCACGTCTGTACTTGTAGAGGTCTTTATGTCCTCACCGCTCACCGTATATACCATACTCCAGCCCGTACCGAACACTCCGACCGTAAGCGTATTCACGTCTGCGTCCGTAGGAGTAGCCTCCTCTGCCGCCTTCGTCATCGCACCCTTCTCGCTCTTGATCGCCAAGGCCAGTTGCGCTTTCTCCAGTACCGGCGCTTCCGGAATCTCTATCGTGTTATCGTCCGAACAAGCAACCAGACCACATAACACCAACGATAAAAGAATATATCTCTTGAATCTCATAGTATAATATTTTTTATTTCCACATTTAATATGTGACAAAAATAGAAAGGATATATCGTGGCGCTGATAGGCAGAACTCTCTATAATAAGAGATAAATGTATCAATTTCATAAAAGTGATAGGTTTCCCTACCTTTTGCAACTTTCACCTATAGAAAAAGGCTCAATCCGTGTATTTTATGCTACCGGGGTGGTACTCGGATCATCCGGGTAACAAATATACATAATCACTTAAATTCAGCAAAATCATGGCAAGAAAAAAGCAAGACCCATTTCCATGCAGGGATCACCTTGATCTCCTTGCCTTCTCTATTGAATGTATTTTCCTCGTCTTTCGTGACAATGATAAGATTCTCGCATCCGGTCACCGAGGCGGCTTCCAGCAAGCCTTTGATTTCCCTTTCTCTCGTACTCGCATCCACCATATCCCAAGTGACCTGTATGAGTTGTATCACGTTATCCTCCCGTTGAAGCACAAAATCGCACTCACAATTTCCTTGATAGTAGGTAATCTTGTCCGAAGGGAGCCGCATCCGGTTCAGTTGCATGAACACGGTGTTTTCCAGATTTTTCCCATTGTCGTTGCTCTGCGGCATAAGCACGGCACCACGCATACCGTTATCTATACAGTAGTATTTATCAAGCGATTTCTGTTCCTTTACCAGCGAACGGTCGTATTTGGAGATTCGTGCGAACATGAAGATGTTACAGATATAATCAGCCCAAAGATACAGGTCATCCTTACTGACTTTAAGCCCTTGGGACTTGATGTCCTTGTAGATGGCATTGATGGAGGTAGGCTTGGTGAGATTGGCCATGACGCGCTTGACGAAATACCGTACCACACCCGTATTGGATATCTTGTAATGTTCGGCCAAGTCCTTCAATATCATCGTGTCGAAATAGCCGTGAAGCAGTTTCAACTGCTCCGACCGGGATGACGTCAATACGATTTCGGGAAAAGCGCTTGCTTGATTGTATGCCTCGAAAGCCATCTTCAATCTAGCCCTGTCCTGTTCCAAATAGCTATTAGTGGCGATCCCCTTGAAGCGGCAATATTCATTGAACGAAAGCGGGTAGGTCTCGTATTCCAAGGGATATCCGCGCAGAGCCGAACTTAACTCTGTGGACAGCATGGTAGCATTGCTTCCGCACACATAAATGTTCTTACAATAAGATTTATAGACACGCAAGACGAAGTATTCCCAATCCTTAATCAATTGTATCTCGTCGAAAAACATATACACATCTTTTATGGGTATATCCGGAAACATCTCCATGTATGAAACTATCACATCATCCAAATCATCGGATGACATATTTTTCAAACGCTCATCATCAAACCCCAGCCATAATATGTTTCTAGGGGAAACCCCTTCACGGACAAGCCCATTGATAGCGATCTCCATTAATGTGGACTTACCGCAACGACGCACACCCGGAACCGTAATGATCTTGTTTCGGTTGATCGGTAACTTTATGTCTCGCTCAATCACATCAAACGGAATTTCGCTTTGCTTGATGGCAATAAGAGATTTGATGACATCTTTCCTCATGATTTTCTTTTTTTATAGGACAAAGATAGGATTTATTTCCTAAATTACAGGAAACAAACATATTGATATTTCCTTGAAATCAGGAAATACTATACTGAAAAACTTACATAATCACTTAAATTCAGCAAAATCATGGCAAGAAAAAAGAATGAGATGAAAGCGAAAGAGCCCGTAAAGCTCCGGTTCAAGAAACTGTCGAACGCGAACCAGTCCATATATCTGGACATCTATTACAAAGGAAAGAGGTATTATGAGTTCCTCAAGCTCTACCTCACCCCGGAACGTTTCCCTGAAGACCGTGATAAGAACCGAATCACTTTGCGCTTGGCCAATAGTATCAAGGCACAACGGATCATTGATCTTCAGAACGAGATTTATGGTGTCCGTATGATAAACGGGCTCGGGAAAAAAACACTTTTAGAATTCCTCTCGGAATTGTCCACCGATAAATCCGCGCATGGCGACAAAGCCTATTCCCTACGATTAAGAAGTCTGGCCAATCATCTTAGAGACTATATGCCGCAATGCCTGCTTAAGGACATAGATACCGGTTTCGTGAAAGGTTTCATCACTCACTTGCGTAAACAACCCTACCTCAAAAGCGACTTCACAATTCACGGTTATTACCGGCTCCTGAATGTCACACTCAATAAGGCGGTCAAAAAAGGACTGATCCTCTCGAATCCTTGTAGTTTGCTGGATACAGACGAAAAACCTCACAAACCTACCAGCCTGCGTACTTATTTGACCCTAGAGGAACTAAAGAGGTTAATCCGGACAGATTGCGTATGCCCAGAGGTAAAAAAGGCTTTTCTGTTCTGCTGTTTCTGCGGACTCCGGATCAGCGACTTGACCGCTCTTAGATGGGAAGATATGCAAAAAGAAGGAAATGATAAATTCCGTTTACAAATCATACAAAGAAAGACGAAAGAGGCTATTTATCTCCCATTGTCCGAGGAAGCGATAAAATACCTTCCCGCAAGGGAGAATGAGAATGACAATGACAGGCTCGGCTTGATATTCCATCTACCTAGCCTCACGATTATATGTCAGGTATTAAAAGGCTGGACTTTAGCCGCCGGCATCAAGAACAAGAAAGTGACCTTTCACGTAAGAAGACATGGCGAATTTTCTTTCTTGTTAAAATTCAAGTACTTGCCAATTTTTCGCAGCTTAATAGGTAACGATTTAGAAACCAGCAAAATTCTGTATTTCACCTCGTTTTGCAGTAATTCAAAAGAACGCTTTTCCTAATTACAAAGTTAGCAAATATTTTCAATATATCACTGCTTTAGTTTGACTAATTCCGTATAAGCGATACCATCTGACAATTTATGATATTGCTTCAAGGTCTTCTCTAATCCCAAAGCCAATTCTTTCTGAATATACGATGGCACTATCGACTCATTGAACCTGTCGACAATTGATTGAATGTTTTGTAGCGGTTGACCTGTAATAACTATCTGGTTATACACAGCACTATAGTAATAATAGGCTTTATTTTCTGTTGACAATTGTATTTTTTGTTTGATATAAATCTGTTGTTCACGTATTCTTTGGGCAACCTTAAAAAAGGTATCAATTTTTTCAAATGCCTCCTGAGATATGTGCCCGACAACACTGTGAGCATATTTATTCCACTGATTTTCTTCAAAAATTATAGTAGAGTAATGAATCGGCACTTCTTGGATGCAGCCGTTTATAAGCCCTTCAGATAATATATACTCAATGTTTTTCTCAATGTCATTTATCTGAAGCAACAAGATTGACACTGCGTTTCTCAATTCCTTTCGCTTATGGGCATAAAACTGCCATAATGCGATGCCGATTGTTGCCCCAATGGTAACAATCAGCACGAGCGTTTGAAATAAATTTGACTCCCAAAATGAGGTATTCATAATTTGTCTTTTTTGCAAAGTTACAAAAAAGACAGAAAATTCCACATGTATCTTTCTATTTTTTACCCGTTTATGATTTTGAACAATGCAGTATTAGACGGAATATTCAGTTCACAACATTGAATGTTCCTCTCGAAATATCAAAGAACCTATCGAAGAATGCTTTCAGTTTTGCAATGACAGTCTGTTTCTTCTTGCCCCAGTTATTTTACTTGATTTTCGAGAATAGAGGTATGGGCTGTAATATCTGCGTGATTTCAGTTCCGCCCTCTACATCTCCCTACCACGGAATGATGAATTTCCCTATCAACTCTTTTTGTTGCGCAAGTCTGAACTTGAATCAATGGTTTACATTCACCCATATTATTAGAAAGATATTTGTTTAAATCCTCCAACATCTTCGAAATCTTTATTTTCAGCGCAAATGTCAGGTTGTAAATAATCTTCTATGCCAGATAATTTTAATAGAATCTGTTCATCGCTTACAGTTATTCGGCTTCGGATTTTCTTGAAAAATTTAACCTCTGAATAAAGGACTTGCTTATCTGCTTCTATCATTTTTATGGCAAGGTCAATTAGTGTGATTTGTTCATCATCGGAAAGAACTGTATTTGAAAGTTCACTAAGGTAATCTTTCAAAAAGGCTTTTCCTTGACTATTAATCTGATTGACATACTCATTAATTGAGTATTCTACTTGAATCTCCTGAAAAAGGGTACTATTTTCGGTTAATTCTTTAATCATATCCACTTCTTCTTGTGCGATTTCTCCATCACAAGCACAGCAACAGAACAATGTTTTGAGATATAATTCATTTGTTTTCATATTCGTAGCATTTTTATTTAGAAACCGATTCTTCGGCGTGATTGTTGTATTTGTTCACCAGCCATTGCCGCTTTTATCCTTAAATATTTGTCAAGTTCGGATTTTGTCAATGACGGTTTGGTTTTACTAATAACATCTTCAAGAATAACCATTGTAATTCTTGATTTTTGTCGCAGAGCTATTCGTGAAGCGTCATTGACTATCATTTCCAAGTCTGCAGAAACATAATTTTCTGTCAGTTGGGCAAGCTTTTCATAATCTAAACCGAAATCATACGGTCTTGATTTCAGGTAAAGTTCAAACATTAAGGAACGAGCCTTGAAATCAGGAGTGCCAATATAATATTTTTTATCAAGACGACCAGCCCTAAGTATCGCAGGGTCGATCATATCTGGATAATTAGTTGCCCCAATAATAAATACACCACGTTCTCCTGTTCTATCCATTTGAGCAAGCATTTCATTGACAGCACTACGCGCCATCTCGTGTACATCGCTGTCACGGTTAGGTATCAATTCATTCATTTCATCAATGAAAATGATGGTAGGTGCATTTTCTTCAGCATCTTTGAACATCTGAGCAATATTCTCCTGAGTCGCATTTACGAAGCGGCTTTTGAGAGAACTTGGCTTGATTAGCATGAAATTAAAACCGACTTCTTCAGCAAAATGCTTTGCAAAAAAGGTTTTACCACATCCGGGAGGACCGTATAAAAGCATCCCATTAGGAATTGTCAAGCCATATTTCGCATACTCCTCTGGCGAATTAAGAGCGTCTATCACTTCTACGCGCATTTGCTCTTTCAGTTCTTCCATCCCAGCAATGGCGGAAAAGCCTTTCCCTTTTGGCACTGAATACGAAACTTTCTTTGTAGGAGTCTTCCCACTTTTGGCTTTCTTTTGATTGTCAATACGAGCGATTTTTATATCGCCATTCAAAGCCCGAATAAACTCATCTGCCGATTCAAATCTCTCCTCAATGTCAGATGCAAGGGCTTTCCGCATTATATTCATAATTTGTTCATCAAGCTCAAATTTATCGTTATCGGGAATATGAAGCGGCAATTCTCTTTGAGCATCAATCTTTTCGCGTTGAGCAGTAGCATCATTCTTGCAATCTGACAAGTCAACAAAATATGGTGGTATACCAAATATAAGATTATAAAGTATCGCACCGCTTGAGAAGATGTCTGACTTTACCGAAAACACACCATTCAATGCTTCGGGTGCCAAATAAAAAGGAGATAACCCGTTTTTATTAAAGGAAGAAGAACCTTGTGATAGGTAACGAGCATAGCCGAAGTCAATAATGCGAGGTACGTTAGTACCTTTCGACATATCCAGCATGACGTTTTGGATAGTCAAATCGTTGTGCATAATCGGCTCTTGTTGCGTATGAAGGAATTTAATGCCATTAAGGATGCCTAATACGATAGTCTTTGCATCATATACACTAAGACTCCCTTCACGAGCAATGTACTGTGAAGCCGTTTCACCACTGATATAATCGAATACGATATAAGCAAATTTGCGACCATCTAAAACGACCTCACCGTTATCGTGGTATTTGACGACATTAGGATGATTAAGTGTCTTTGCAATCTGCACCTCCAATATATTACCGTTTGCATCAAATTGAGTACGATGTAGTTTGGCGCAGTTGATGAGTTTGAGAAAGCGATTTTTCCCATCAGCGTCTTTCACGCGATAGGTTTCTGCATAATCACCTTCTTTGACTTGAAAGGTGATTATGTAGTTACCTAATTGTTGTCTCTTCGCAAGTGTAAACATACTATCCTCTATAAAGCCTGTCAAAAAAAAATCAAAAATGCCTGACGATTCCCTAATGAGGACAACGGAATACTGCTAATATTTCCTTTTTCAATAAAGCCGAAAAATTTCTTCGAATGATTAATGTGTTCAATGACCAAGTTTCCATTAGATGTATAGATATTTTTGGTATTTGAAGGATTATATATTGTCCCATACACATCTACTTCATTACGAGAAATAGATAACGCATCAGAGTATAAAGTTTCTTCATTGAGAATACCGAATTTGACCTTCCCATCTTGGGAATGTTCAAGTACGAAGTGGGTTGTCCATACCTTTTCTACCATTTTCATCATACTGTATTCTTCATTTGCACCATTAGGATTCATTGGGTCTTTTGGTTGTTTATCATCATAAGAACCCTCGGCAAAAAATATTCTGTTGAATTGATGGGTCTCCTTATCTTCTTTACCGAATATTGAAAAGTAATATTGAGTATTACTATAGGTATAATTCGTTTTTACGATGGTTTCGCCAGTAAAGAGATACTCCATGTCCTTGAAAAGATAAACATTGGAAGATGTAATGTTGTCTCTTGAATCTACAAACGATACGGTAGCAAATCCTTTATTACCTACAAAGTAATCTGTACCCGAAAAAGTGGTATCACAAACTCCAATAGTAACCAACAGAGCTATCACTGTAATTATAGCTCCCCATATATAGTGCTCATAAAAAAAAGACCAATACAATAATAAAATTATGCTACAAATTGAAATAGCAATAACCTTTCTTTTTTTAGATTCCTTGTCACTTAACTTTACGGTTTCAGGCTGATTGGTATCGCAGTATAGCACATTCCCGATTTCTGCGGGAATGTGCTTAAATATTGATGTATTAGCAGCTATTTTCTCAAGTTGCTCCGTTTTCCATATCTTTTCCATACACTTTAGAAGCTAACGCCGGGACCACTTGTTGGTGGTTCAATCATCAAATCTATGACCGAACGTACGATGGGATGAAGTGAACTTTCGGACGGATTGGTATTAGCAATTTCCTTACCTTGTTGCAGAAGTTGACGTGCTCTGGTCGCATCTTTCCATTGTATGGTATTAAAGTTACGAAGGTGGAAGTCAATGAAACCCATTAACTGATAGATGAGTGTCACTGCAACAAACAAGCTGTTAATATCATCAAGAACTATTCGTCCTTGACGAACATCCTTTGAACGGATAACGGAATCGACCTGTGAACGAACAGCGGCTACCTGTTGGTCATATTTGTTGCCAAGCTCATTATTCCCTTTTTCAAGGCGGTCGAATTCTTCCCTGATTTCAGCTTCAATGGAATCCCATTCATGCCCTTGCTCGACTTCTTCCATTTTCAGGAAAGCACGGCGAATGTCAGCCTGAAGATGCATCCTACCATCTTCGGAGCTTTTTTCACCGTCGAAACGGTCGTTAACCTCATTGATGAGTTTTTCTGCTTCTGCTGTCTCAGAATCCTTAATTGCAGAAGAAGATTTAAGGGCATGGAGTTTTAAGTTCGCAGAGTCTTTGAGCCTTTCCAGTTCATGAGATGTAATAACCGAGCGAGCTTCGATTTTTACATCTTTTTCCACGGTATCTCCACTGAAGGGAAAGAATGCTTCTAGTTTCAACATTTGCGAACGATTCACCTTGATAGTGATGTCAACATCACTTCCAACAGGGATTATTTGTCCAATCTCATCGCCTGTTATGACTACATCAAAGACATGGTCGTTATGAATCGCAGATGTGCCGTCTGCGTTGTGTTCACTTTGATAGATGGGTATCACCAAAGTGTCCTCAGTCATGCCGGGACGCAATTGATTACGAGTCTTAAGTCCATTGAGTGTACCGACAGCTGGAAGCTGCTGGTTCTTTTCAAGACCTTTTACCGACTTTACCACATTCTTTTCGAGACCACTATCGTGAGCCTCAATTGAGATATTGTAAGGCAAAACAGCATTGCCGACAACAATACCCTGCATGATATTTATCTCTTTAGGAAAGCAAGGGATAGTTGTCCCTTTTTCGTCATAAGCGTTGACAGCAAACGCATTATTTTTGCCTTCCATGAGTTGACACTCTATGACATCACCTATCTCATTGATTTCGACTTTTCCGCTTGACCAACCGTTGTCGCTACGTACAAGTTCTACAAACAGTTTGGATGGAATATAACCGGAACATTCCTCTTTTGATAGTTGTACGGTTACAAATTCGATTGGTTGAACCGAATTTGCTTCATAAGAAAGTGTGAGTGCAACAGTACCGATGGCTAACTCTTCTTTGACATCACTATCTATACCGGAAGCAAACAGTGCCGCCCCTTTTGCAACAGCTGTCATGGGGTCAATGTCGGTATCAACATCGGGCGTGACTTGTTTGCGTAGCATCTCACGAAGAACTGGAGAATAAGTTGGTCCACCTACAAGAATCAGTTTGTCAAGGTCGCTTCCGGACAAACCATTACGTTTAAGAAGCTGCTTGGTAATGTCGATTGCCTTTTGAAACACGAGTGTGAGTACAGATGCAAGCTGCTCTTGAGTGATAACCATGTCGAGTTCTATTTCTTCCCCCTCATCATCTTCGCCAAACTCATCAAGTTGAGAGGTTATGTCAGCTTGTGGTTTGAATGACAGTTGATTTTTCGCTTGTTCAGCATAGAACTTCATGGCATCACGAAGAATGTTTCTTGTGGTTTCATTCTCCATAATGTTTGTGATAGAGTAATTCTCTTTTAGGTAAGGAATGATAATGCTATCAACGATTGCATAGTCAAGGTTTTTGCCGCCGAGGTAATTGTCTCCTTCGGTGTCCTTAACTTGCATGATGCCATCCTCTACCTTGATAAGTGCAACATCAAATGTGCCGCCTCCAAAATCGAACACAAGCCATTGACCATTTTTGTTGGATGCGCTCAGACCATACGCCATAGATGCGGCAATCGGCTCTTGGAGAAGTTCGCAATGTTCAATACCAGCCTTTTGAGCAGCACGTTTAGTAGCTGCGATTTGGTCTGCTTTAAATTTGGCAGGGATTGTGATAACAGCGGATGTAATATTTTCATCACCGATAAACGATTTGAGAGCCTTCAAAACTTCGGCAGAAAGTTGCTCCGGAGAAAAAGTTTCTCCCATATTAGAACTCTCATACGATTTGTCCGTACCCATATTTCGTTTAAACTCAATGAATACGTTTTCGCGGTCATTAGACCATTTTTTCGTGGCACGTGATTTGTCTTGGCGGAGGTCGTTATAGGCACTATCTCCTACTTTTGCAATTTTCTTTTTGGTAAAAGATACGCACGATGGCAAAGTGTCTTTCAACGTGTCTGTCTTTTTAATGACAGGCTCGCCACTCTCCATTTTACAAATTGCGGAATTGGTTGTACCAAGGTCAATCCCGAATTTCATTTTAGCTTGAGCCATGTTGAATATATTTTTAAATGTTTTGACTTACTGTGATTTGAGCTGATTGAATCATCTTGCCTTTGTAATTGATTTGAGGCTTGATGATGCCCGTGATTATTTGCTTGCCTTCTGGTAGTTCCTCATCTTCAACAAAATTTGCTGTAACCTTCATACCCTCATGATAGTCTTTACCAAGCATATCTACAAGCTCATATCCATTGACAAGCAGATTGTCTTTCATTTGCTTGATTGACTTGGAAAGCTGTTTATGACCTCTTACAGAGTTATCCATTTTGTATAGTGTCATCTCCATAAAAGTGATACGGTCAGCAAGAGTGGTAATCAACTTCTGTTCACTTTCGGTATTAACTCCCGGTGCAGATACAAGTGCCCCAATTTGTTTAGAAATAACTTGTATGTCATTCATTTCAGTAGACAGTCTATAGACTATTTCCTCGTTGAGTTTGTCGGCCTTGGCAGATAGATTTTCCACCTCGTTTTTACGTTTCGCTATTGCTTTTCCAAATATGAATGCCAGTATAATGAAAATCAGTGCAATCACAATGATAATCCATAGACCAGTTTGTGATTTTTCGCGAATCGTTTGATTGAGAGTGTTTGAACTTGCTTGAAGTTCAGAACGAGTGTTTGAGATGTTGACATTAAGACTATCAGCAAGAGCTGTGATGTCATTTTTTGCTGCGGTCAGTTCACCTTTGAGAGAGTCTGTTTCAGTCTTTTGAGTATCAATTGTTTTATTCAAAGTCCTGATTTTAGCTTTAAGCTCACGATTCTCCGTTTTGAGAGTTTGAATACCTGAATTCGCAATGTCCAATTGCTGATAGCAATGACGAAGCGAATCGTTAGCATTTGCACTTACGGCAACTTGAACTGTGAGCGCAAATAATAATGTAGTAATTTTTGTCATCCTAAAACGTTTGCTAAAAATATTATGATTGCTATTATAATAACCACCCAGCACCCTACTGGAAGTTCATCATCAGATGATGACGTTGAAGAAGATGGGGGCGTAGTACGTGGCGGCGTTGTTGTCCTCGTGGTGGTTGTGGATGCACGAGAGGAAGACTGGTAACTCGAAGAAGACGTGGAGATATGAAGAGTTTCGCACATTTCTTTGAGTGAACTTCTATTGGGAATATATCGCTTTGTGCGGAAATCAGTCTCCATGTCAAATCCATCCATAATTGTAGTTGCTTTCCATGCTTCACGTAGAACTGGTTTTACCTTACTATCTATAATTTTCGTTGGTGAATGCTCATCATCTAAATAATTTAATAGTTTTGGGTCTATTCCACTTTCTTTTATAACCTTTACTACAGCGCTAAAATAATTTTGTGCCGTGTTTATCTCTTCGATGAGATTGTATAAAGCATTTCCTACAACCTGAGTAGAAAGCGACAGATAGAACGTATTGGCCGTACCAATTTTAGCCTTTATTGTCTGAAGCAGTGGTTTGGTGTTATTAAGCAGCGTTATTGAATGTGAAATTTTATCAGGTTGCTGGCAAAAACGGCGAAGTTCCTCTTTGACTTTACGGGTTTCTATGGCAACTTCTGCTGGAGGCATATCATCAACTGCCTTTTTCAAAATATCATAGTTCTCTTGACATCTATCCTTGGTGAGCTGTCCTATTGCAATTTGTAAGGCATATGCTTGAAGGGGCATTGCTTTTCGAGGGCTTTCTACATCATCATCAGAGGCATTATTGTAGTAGTTGATACCACACTGGAGTATTTGTTTGGCAAGATTATCTGCTACCATCTGATATTTCGTACTAGTTACACCAACAATATCTCTCACTTGTTTGAGTGCTGTTTTTGTTGAATTCATCAACACCATTCCTGCGGTGAGATTTGCATTGGCATCTTTGGAATTTACTGACTTGGTGGCAGATATTGCAGCATTAATCTCTGCGATAGGTTCATTAACTGCTTTTTCGCTGATAATCGCTTTGTCCGAAGAATTGTTTACAGCTGATAATAATTTTGTAGCCGGTATCTCCGTGAGTAAGTCGGCAATGAACATTTCCGCTATCTCATTTTCTGACAAGGTAATATTTTGCAGGCCAAGTGTTTCAAGCAAATCGACTCTATAAGATTCGTTATGAATCACCTTTGAAATATTTGCATAACCTTCTGCAAAATTACCCTCAATAAACGCAAGTACTCCGAGATTGATTAAAGACGAGAATGACTCTCTCTTTTGGAATAACTCTTTAGCCTTGATAATATCTTTAGACTGTAAGTATTTCAATGCTACTCCATCTATTGGAGACGCATTTATAAACCAAAACAAGGAGTGTTTCAGTTGATAGCTGTCAAGGTTAATTGCTGTGATAGCTGCTGCGATGTTTTCTGGAGTTCTTAGAGGTACTTCCTCTATAATTCCATCGAAATCATAAGGGAATATAACCGACTTACCAATCTTAGCAAAAGCATTGAGCTTGTTTTGGTTGGCGATGCGTTCCCTTAAAGGGGTGTTTGATAACACCCCTAAAGTACGATATGGGTTATGTTTTATAAGTTTAATCATTGTCTAAAATAACCATTTATACTACCATCTCTTGCCAAGAGACGGACGAGTTACCCTATATCGTTGATATAGAGTTGTGTTTTCCTTTTTTATAGCTGATTTCGCAAAACATCTGGTATTTCTCGCAAAACAAAAAGCGTGACAACAAGTAAGATTTTCAGCGTTTTATGACTTAAGAATCATTATTTTGCGTAATTTTGCATTATAATATCCGTCTCTTGGCAAGCGTTGGGCAGATTCGCAAAACATTCACGGCTTCACAGCAAATCCAGTATTTTTTTATTGGCTTTATCCACCACTGAGGTATCCAGCGAAGCAAGATAGATTTGCGTGGTGTTCTCCGAATCATGCCCCATTCCCTCGCTAATGACAGAGATAGGCACATTGCGGCTTTTCGCAATACTTGCCCACGAATGCCGCCCGACATACATCGTCAAAGGTATCGGCAAGTCCAGCTGTTTTCCGATTTTTTTCAGCAAATGGTTCACCCGATGAAGCTCGTTGGCGTATTGTTTTCGATAATCTTCACCTCTTTTTGTGATGATTGGCAAAAGGTATTCGGTTTCGTTTACGGGATATTTGTCAACAATCTCCTGCATACATCTTTCCCATTTGATGAACAACTGCTGCCCGGTTTTGCGTCTGCGGTAGGAAAGAATGCCGTTCTGCAAGTCCTTCTTCCTCAGATAAGCCATATCAATGAACGACATACCCCTTGTGTAGAAACAGAATAGGAACATATCACGGGCAAAGTCAAGGTTTGGCTTCAACGACAAATCCAGCCCTTTGATGCATTTAAGGTCGCCAAGCGATATGGCTCGCTTCAAAGTTTTCTCCACTCCCGTATAGACAGACTTGAACGGATGCCGTTGTTCGGTCAATCCGTCTTCAGTGGCACGGTTATAAACCGCTTTCAGGATACGCATATAGAACGAGATGGTGTTGGGCGAGTTGCCTCTGCCTTTTAGATAAGCCTCATATTCCGCTATCAGGTCAGCGTTAATCTGGTCAAACAAGACCTCTTTGTCATCCATAAAACTGCTGAAACTTCGGAGTGCTGCCGTATAGGTTTCCGAGGTGCGTATCTTCCCCAAGCGTTTCAATCTGGCAATCTGCTGGCGGATATAGTTGTTAAACGATGGCTCCTGCCTGTTGTCCTGAAAGCGCACGACTACATCATCCGTCACAAATGTGCCGGATTGGGATAAGGTCTGTATAATCTTGTTTAACCTGTCCTTATCCCATCTGATACGTGAGCTTATCGAAAGCAAATGGTTGTTCCGCTCTTGCTTATTCGGAACACGATACAGTATGACCGCTTCGGAATGGGACTGCCATTCCGAAGCGAAAAGTTTATAGTCGGTATATATCTGCCTAACCACACGGTTATGAATCACCTGATAGTAGATTGTGCCCTCCTTGCCGCCTATGGTGGATGGGCGAAACTTGACCTTGACCGATGCCATGTCAGTCGGATTTGGATTGGTAACATTTCTCCATCTCCCTTGAAAGCTCTACAATCTCACGGCTCAGTTTCACAAGGTCGATGGTACACTTCTCCAGCTTGTAGAGCAACGCCATCGCCTTCTTCT
>OGOF01000018.1_pt1 | contig 112432 bp, 97 predicted proteins | sample 1552621 | NCBI WGS metagenome assembly OGOF01 (sample SAMEA2580156, study PRJEB22360) | human gut metagenome | biome: human gut; feature: human-associated habitat; material: faeces | place: Denmark | collected 2008/2010
CTCTATTGCCATGTCTATACACTAGGAATAAGAACGAAGATTTAAGGAGAATCAAGGCCGGAGCACAAACTAAAACTAATGATTGCTTGTTATTTGCTATTTTTTGCTACATTTGCACCGTGAAATGAACGCTACTCCCCAAGTAGCCTCAACCCACCTCTGGCATATAATTATATACATTCTCAAAGCAAGACTTATTTACCACCGTCATTTTCTCCAAGGAGAAACTTCTTAGATAAATCTGGGTTGTCTTGATGGACTTATGCCCCAATAACTCGCTGATCATCTCAATGGGGACATTTTGTTCCTTCAATGCCATGGCGAAGGAATGACGGATCGTGTAAGAAGTCACATCCGAGGCTATTCCGGCAACCTCCTTCAACGTCCTCAAGTTCCGGTTAAACCGGGACAAGGCCGCATTGTATTCGAGATATTCCTCATGGCCGTTCTTCGTCCCACTTAAAAAGGGAAATAAATAGCCGGAGCCTCCACCCCTCTCACCTGCCAGTTCCTTATACATAGCTTCCGCCGTATCCAAGACCTCCAACCGCATAGAGGTCCCGGTCTTCTGGCGATTGTAATCCAATATGCCGTTCTTGATATTACCCCTATTCAAATGGGCGAAATCAACGAACGACATCCCCCCATATTGAAACATCAAGCAAAGCGTCAGCTGTGTCTTCCTCAACTTCTCTCCTTTTACCGGGACAGTCATCAGGCGATTCAAATCCCCCAGAGGCAAGGATTTCTTGCGCTGGCTTTCCACACCCGTAAAAACCCCCTTGAATAATGAAGGGATAAACGCCGCCTCGCCATTCTCCACCGCCTTGTTATAGATACAACGCAAACGGCGGATATACGTGGAGACCGTATTACGCATGCAGCCTTTCTCCAACAAATAAGCCTCGTACCGGCGAAGAGTATCCTTATTTATATATGTATATGGGATACGATCCGTCCCGCTATACCGTATAAAAGAGTTCATCGCGTCTTGATAACTTTTCGCCGAGGAATACCGTCCTTCCTTTTGTAACAGACTTATATACTCTCGCATCCCTTCCACCAAATCTTTCTCATCCATATCTCTCTATTTTAAATTCCAACTGAAAACAAACACGCAAAGTTAGACATCTTGACGATTACTAACTCTCAAACAAGCATTTACAATTAAAACATCTTCATATATTTTTTTCACTGTAAAGAGTCATTTATTTCATAGTTATGACTTTTTATTTCATAGTTATGATTTTTCCAAATCATAACTATGAAATTTTCAATACAAAAAAACATATAAAAACGTGGATCTAAATCTATCGTCCGGAAATGCCACAACTACGAATTTCTCACTTCAGACAGGATAGAAATTTCAAATTAAAAGTTAAAGCACAGATTGTCGAAAAAATAAAAATCCTAAAATATGAACGTTTTCAAACTTTTTAGAGGCTCTCTATGTTTATTATGAGATAAAAATAAAAACCTATGCGATTTAAACTAATAGGCCTCATCTGTCTTATAATGCAGTGTAATTTATCTTGCACTCAACACATTATAAACAAAGAAACCGTCCAGACTTTGGATTTACACCGCTATATGGGGAAATGGTTTGAAATAGCACGCTTTGATCATCGCTTTGAGCATAATCTCGTAGGGGCTACCGTGGAATACTCATTTCTCCCGAATGGAGATATAGAAGTTGTTAACAGCGGATATTGGGGTAATTTTTCCGGTTCCTTCAAACGAGCGAAAGGTATAGCCAAAATAACAGATCCTACGTGTCCTAGTAAATTAAAAGTGTGTTTCTTTATGCGGTTCTACGCCGAGTACAACATTATGGAAATTGACGAGGATAATTACTCATACGCTCTCGTAGGCAGTAATACCTCAGACTATTTATGGCTACTTAGTCGTACGCCTACACTCCCAGAAGAGGCTATTCTCTTTTTATTGACTAAGGCCAAAGAAAGAGGATATAACACATCAATGCTCAAATGGGTCAAACAAAAACATGAAAATCAAAAATAATTTCTTCAAATTTCGCTATAAGCATTGAAAATATTCAACTTATGGCTAATTTTGTTGTTATAATATAAAAAGCGTTGTTTTATGAAAAAAATATTACAAGAGTTTAAGCAGTTCGCCATGCGAGGTAACGTAGTGGACATGGCGGTAGGTATCATTATCGGTGGTGCCTTTGGAAAGATCGTATCTTCTATCGTAGCGGATCTGATCATGCCGGCGGTAGGTTTACTTGTAGGTGGCGTCAATTTCACGGATTTAAAAATCACCTTGAAGCACGCTGTAATGGAGGGAGACAAGGTGATCTCTCCGGCGGTCTCCATTAACTACGGAAATTTCATACAAGTGACACTGGATTTCATAATCATAGCTTTCGCCGTCTTTTTACTTGTCAAAGGCGTTAATGCTTTAAGCAAGAAGAAGGAAGAAGCCCCGAAAGCTCCGGCCGCTCCCCCTGCGGATATCCAATTACTTACCGAGATTAGGGATTTACTGAAAAATAACAAATAAACACCAACCTTATTGGTTGACTTGCTGTTTCATAACTATAAAAAATAATGTTTTAACTCATAAAAAGTAGTAGTTATGAAAAATGTATTATTCGGTTTAGCCGTAGGTGTAGTTGTTGGTTACGTACTTCGCAGGATGGAAGATCAAGGACAGTTCGAATGTCTGGAGAACGAACTCCACGGTCTTACAGATAAGGCGAAGAAAAAAGTAAAGGACGTGGTAGACACGGGTAAAAATCAAGTCGAATACGTCAAAGACAGAGTAGAACATATGGTTGAAAAACCTAAAAGTAATTAATCTACCTCCCTGTTATTAGGGTAAGAAAAAGAAGCTATCACAAAAAAAGTCAATGATAGCTTCTTTTTTTTCATTTTAGATGTAACGTTTTTTCAACTCCATTCGTCTTATAAGAAAAGAGTATAAATTAATAACACTTCATATGAGAACAAGAATGATGGCCTTATTTGCGTTGATCGCTTTTTGCGTGATGCCTATCGAGGCGAAGAAAGTAAAAGGGAATGGGGATATTATCACGAAAGAAATCTCCGTCAGAGACTATTCAGCGATAAAAGTCGGCTCAACCGCCATGGGGTATAGCGACAGTTGGTTCAGCCTATTCAGCCGTGGGGGAAATCCGTCGTACGTTTTCGGGTATACGCAAGGAGAATCAGCGTCCTTACGAATCACGATCGACGAGAACTTATATCCTTATATAAACGTTCAAGTAAAAAACGAAGAACTTTCAATCTCCACAGAGAATGGTACACAATTAAGCCCTACCCGATTTAAAATAGAGGGCACTTCCAAGAAGCTGGAAAAAATCAAGATGTCCGGTTGTATGGATTTTGTCCTGAGAAGCGCTTTATCCGGAGATGATCTGGAAATTATAGCGACAAGGGGTAGCGACGTGAAAATGGAGCAGCCAATCAACGTATCCAATTGCATAATTGAGGCGACCAGCGGTAGCGATATCATCATCAACGATCTTACTACCCGAATAATACGAGGCCGTGCCAGCGGAGGTAGCGATCTCAAGCTTACGGGAAAAGCGGAGAACGGCGAATATTCCGCCTCAGGTGGCTCGGATATCAAGGCTTATGATCTTATCTTAAACCAGTTGGAATGTTCCGCCAGTGGTGGCTCCGATATTTATACGCACGTAACCGATTATATCAAGGCTTCGGCAAGCGGAGGTAGTGATGTACATTACAAAGGTTCGGCAAGATCGGATACATCCACTTCCGGAGGAAGCGATATTATAAAAGAGGGTAATTAACACCCTCTTTTTTTACCCTCTTATACATTGAATTTTATAACAAAAGTACTTCCTTTTCCAACCGCGCTATCAACAGAAAGTGTTCCTCCATGAGCTTCCACGAAGTCTTTACTGATAGCCAGCCCTAGACCACTCCCTTGTACCTTCGTTCCCGGCACACGGAAATAGCGATCGAATATACTTTGATGATATCGGGGATCAATACCCTTACCGAAATCTTGCACATAGATCTCCACGCTATGATCTTGCTGGCGGGCACCGATTATGATACGGCCATTCTCCGGGGTATAATGAATTGCGTTCGACAATAGATTCGTCAAGACCCACGCGATTTTCTCGCTATCCACAAAAAGCTTGGAAATCTTCTCCGGGTATTCCACCTCTATATGGCAATTGAAGCGATCAGCTTGCACTTGGTTCGCCTTTATCGCATACTCGATCAATTCGATCGGTTTGGTTATTTTCGGATTCAATTGTAGCTTGCCGGTCTCCACCTGCGTCATTTTCAATAGCTCACTGGTTATTTCCAGTAATCGATTACTACTATCCTTGATACTTTCCGCCAGTGCTTTTTGCTCGTCGTTCATGGCTCCCACACGGGCATCCTCCAACAATTTCAGGCTCATCATGATCGCCGATATCGGAGTTTTCAATTCATGGGAGATCGTCGAGATAAAAGTGGTCTTAGCGGAATCCAACTCCTTAAACTCCGTGATGTTCTTCAATAAGATCACGTCGCCCACATACTCCTCCGCCTCACCATTCTCCGACACACGGATCGGTATATATTGCACTTGAAAATAACTTTCCTTATTATCCGCGTAAATTTTAAGCGGCTCTTTTTTCTCGCTCGGCTGGATCAGTTCCCGAACTAACCTGCGAAGCAAATCGTTCCGTAAGGATAATTCCGAGGCAGACTTTCCGATCACGTTTTCCCGCTTGAGATTCAAGATCGTCAAAGCCTCGTTATTGGAGAAAAGAATCTTACGATCCCGATCCAAGCCTATGATTGGCTCCGTGATACTATTCACGATAGCCTCTATATATTTCTTTCCTTGGATAATATCCGCCAACGTACTTTTCCGGTATTCCGTAAGCCGTTCCGCCATCCGGTTAAAGGATTTCGCGACCCCCTCGAATTCATCATATTTAGCGAGATCCAAGCGTTTCTCGTAATTATGGTTAGCGATCTCCATGATACCGTCCATCAACATACGGATAGGGGTATTTATCGAACGGGGGAAACGTATTAAAAAAGCGAAAGCGACCACCATACAAGAGAGGCCAATCCCCCAAATCCAAAATAAAGCCTTTTGAGACGTAGACTCCGCCACTTGGCTTTTCCTGTAGATAGAAGCCATATTCAAACTCATGACTTGATTTAAGGCGAGACGTACACGACGGATATTCTCCTCATTACGCTCTTTCGCCAATTGCTCGTATTGAGCGACTAGATGTGAGGTGGCCACGTTCTCATCGACCTCCGTGATATTCTTTTTCTGTAGCCCTAGGTTTTTCTCGAAATCGGCTTGAGCCGAAGGATCGCTATCGATTCGTTCCAGTGCATCCAGCATCCGGCGTGAATAGAGTAAAGAATTATAATTATCGGCCAATATGTTCCTTGTGTCGGCAGACATATCGGAGATGTTCTTTACCGATAGACCTCCCAGCAAAACGATCATGGCAAACAGCAGCCCGATTCCGTATCTTAGTTTTGTTTTAATCTTCAGACTCATAGGTGATGTATTTTAAGCGATTATTATTAAGTTTACGTTCAGCAAAGATAAACTATTTAGCAATGTCCGTTTCTCCTTACATATCTTCAAGATGCTTTCGGGTATACATAATAATGCAGAATATGAGATTAAAGCCCATACTCCTCAATCTTCCGATAAAGAGTAGTGAGGCCTATACCTAGAAGGCGGGAAGTTTCGGTTTTATTGCCTTTTGTGTATTTGAGCACTTTTTGGATATGCATTTTCTCTACGCCACTCAGGTCAAAACCGCTATAAGATTCCGTACTCGCCGCAGAGGAGGTTTGCATATTCAAAGGGAGAGCATCCAAGGTTAAGGTATCTCCATCGGCAATAATCAGGCTACGCTCAATTGCATTACGCAACTCACGTACGTTACCTTTCCAAGCTCGTTTTTTCAGGGCATCTATATATTCGGGCGAAATTGTTCGGATATTCTTTCCCATCTTGGAGGAAAAAGCGGAAACAAAGGCTTTTATATGGAGAGGGATATCCTCGACCCGTTCACGAAGCGCAGGAAGATGGATCTGGAAAACGGAAAGCCGATAAAATAGATCTTCCCGGAAATGTCCTAGCTCGATCTCTTTCTCTAAGTCACGATTAGTAGCGGCAATAATGCGTACATCCACTTTCGTAGGTTTCGTATCGCCGATCTTGATAAACTCCCCGGTCTCAAGGATACGGAGCAATTTCGCTTGCAAGTCGAAAGCCATTTCCCCGATCTCATCCAAGAAGATCGTACCTCCGGAAGCTTCCTCAAACAAGCCTTTTGTCTCTTTCAAAGCACCGGTAAAAGCCCCCGCTTTATGACCGAACATCTCGCTTTCCAATAAATCCCGACTAAAAGAGGAACAATTGATAGCGACAAAAGACTTCCCTTTCCGGGAACTATGTTGATGGATGGATTGAGCAAAGACCTCTTTTCCCGTACCGGTCTCACCAGTCAACAGAACCGGAACCTCCGTAGCCGAGACTTTCTGAGCCAACGCTATCGCCGCTTGGATAGCGGGTGATTTACCGACAATCGTATCAAACGAATATTGCCTCCCGACGGACGTAGCTTCCTTCTTTTGCTGTTGATAAGCGGCAGAAGCTTTCTCCATCGCTTTGGCTACCAGAGGAATGATCTTATTATTATCATCCCCTTTCGTGATATAATCGAAGGCTCCATTCTTGATTGCCTGTACGCCATCCGGAATATTACCATGCGCGGTAAGTAGGATGATCTCGGATAGAGGGCGAAGTTTCTTTAAGTCCGACACCAAATCCACACCATTACCATCCGGCAAGAACACATCGCACAATACCACCTCTGGCGAATGTTGCTCCATCTGCCTCAGCCCCGCCTTACAAGTAGCAGCCTGTAAGACCTCGTATCCCTCCAAACCGATAATGCGTGAAAGTAAACCTAAAATCTGCTTCTCGTCGTCGATAATTAAAACTTTGCCCATACACCGGAGTTATTTATTTGGGCACAAATGTACGCTTTTTACCTTTTTCCCAAAAGCATTAAAGCATACATGTTAACGCCGTCTTATTTAAAATCGTCACCTTTCTCCTTGTAATGCTGATAAATCCCTCATCCACCAATCTCCCGATTTCCTTCGATAAAGCCGGGCGGGTAACACCAAAATACTCCGCTAACTGCTCTTGGGTATGTTCTAGTTCCACGACATTCGAATCCTTTTGCTGATGTTCGAATAAGTAATAAATAAAGCGGTTCCGGATGCCACGAAACGAAAGCACCTTCAAACGAGTCATCGTACATTTATTACAGCTTGTACTGACACAAAGGAAATTATGCAGGAATAACGGCATAGAATGCATTAAGGTAAATACAGACTCCTTGGAACCCTTAAGCAATACCACATCCTCATCGACGGTAAAAGTAGCGGGGAACTGGTTTTTCTCGGAAAAGATATGAGGCGTAGCGAACGTGCGTGGAGCCTGTATCGTCTCCACGCGCACGATGTTACCTGATACGTCCAAAACATCCACGTTCAATTTTCCCTTCAATAAGACATGAAGGGCGTTACAAGTCGTCCCTTGATGAATTATGGTTTTTCCTTTTGGATGCTCCTCTACTGTATATTCAAGTTTATCCAAAAACTCTTCCCGCATCTTAAGCGTAAAATTCTTAAAAAGCGGAATTTTAAACATATCGGTTATATCCATCGTATCTTGTTTTGAAAAAAGGTTTACTCCTGCAAATATACCCTTTTCCTTGAGAACTGTTACCATTTCGTCGTGAATATAGTCGGATTAATATTTATTGATAACCAACCCCAATCTTGCCAATGAGACGGATTTCCACCCTTCACGACCTTCATGGTATTCGTTCCCAACATCGTAGAATATCCCGCCGATAATTTCACGTCTTTCATGATTACCCAATCCACTTGGAAATCCAATTCCGAACCTAAACCTTTACTCAATTTATCATTACCTTCGTATACGTCGCCCGTGATGGAGAAATAATGATAGGCTAAAGACAGGTTTACCTTGGAAGAAGGTTTATAGGCGACATTTACCTGATTATCCCATAAACCCGGATTCAATCCGTTGACGAAAGAGGAGGCGTAGAAATAATCCATGGCACCATAAAACTTATGATGGGTTCCGTACAGAGGGTCAAACGCCTTGTATTTTCCGTCGGCTCCATCCGAACCACTCAGATAATCACTACCGACACCGACTTTCCATCGCGGATCGATTTGGTATGCGGCGTTTACCGCCCATAAGAAAGCGGAAACATCCCGTCCGGTTTTCGTCTTGCCGAATTGATAATAGAAAGTTCCACCTACCGTCCAGTTACTCGGCGTATAGATCAGGTTCGTTCCTAAAGTCTGCAGATATTTTGTATCCGAGTTTTGTTTCTCGGCATCACCGCCTTCCATTCCTAAGTTCATAAATAAGAAGGACGCGTTAAAACTCTTGTCGAAGATATGCTTATACCAAAGGGTTTGCATCGTTTTATAGGGTTGCGCACCCGGAGCGTAATACGTTCCTCCGATCGTTTTCTCATCGTTCTGGTTGAAAGCGAGAATTAAATGCAGTTGGTTATTCGTGTTCTCGTAGCCTAGCTTCAAAGCATCATGATAACGACCGGCCACGTGCCAATCCAACGCACCCATGATACGCTCGTCATCGTATACCAAGGATTGTCGACCTAGCTTAGCGAAGAAACCCGATCCGAAATCCAGCTTCGCCCACGCCTCATTCAAGATAAAACGGCCATTCTTATCGATCTGAGGATCCTGCCCCCATACGCCAACATGTTGCGCGGACAAGCCGATAGACAAACGATCCCGCTCATACCCCAAAGAAAGGCGGGCACGGTTATTGATAAACCCGGTGGACTCGGCATCTTTAGGCCGGGGGAATAAGACCCCGTTCCGGTACTCGGCTCTCGGACGTATCTGTACTTTCATCGAGAACGCGTTCTCTTTCGTATTTTGTGTTTCTTCCGCTTGCGCGAAAAGGGCCACGGAGAGCAAGCCCGCTACTAAAACAACTAGTTTTTTCATATACCTCTGATTTTAATTATTCCATATTATAAGTATGTACACTATATCCTTGTGCGGAGGGTAGATAGTTCACGCCGACCCAACAGACCTGTAGCAAGATAAAAGAGAAAACCAAAAGCCCCAACGCCGCCGAATAACGCAAGCGATGGCGAAGGCGATAATGGATATAAATCAAGTACCCCAACCAAGTGGCAGCCGCCCACGTCTCCTTCGGGTCCCAATTCCAATAATGCCCCCACGCCTCCTTGGCCCATAAAGCGCCGAATAGCATCCCGATCGTGAGAAAGGCCATGCCGACATACACCAAGTTATCGCATAAGCTCATCATCCCCTCGTCAATCCCCTTCTTCCTCGCACGGATCAGCAGGTAAATGGCGATAAGGGCAGCGGCGCCCAGCATGGCGTAAGAGAACATATAGACTATCACGTGCGGAGCGAACCACGGGCTTTGCAAAGCGGGCATCAAGGTCTTGTTATGTATCTCCGGCTTAAACAGATTGACACAGATAAAGACAAAGGCCAACAATGTACTAAAGGAAAGTATCCATTTATACCGCCAACGGACATAAGTGATCACGCCCGCCACCGGCAAGAAGAAAGAATACCATAGACGAGTCTCGCCCATCGTGCGCAAGGGCGGCCTCTCCAACGAGATCCACATCCCTATGATAAAAGCGGAGAATATAGCCAAGCCAAACACGGTCCAAGCGACAGCCCCCTTGGAAAAAGAAGGACGATAAGCCAACCATGCCCCACCTATCCAGCAAAATAACGCCGGAGCGACGAAATAAATAAAGTAACTCCAATCCATACTATTCTTTTTTTACAGGAGCGGACAGGAATAATCCGATCGCCCCGGCTATCATCATTAAGATCCCTGTATAAACGATCGGCAACCATGGATCTCTTACCAACTCAAATACACTCATCCGACTCCATTTACCTTTCGTCTCGTCGTAACTCAATTGGTAGATTTTCCATCCGGCAATAGAGAGTGGCTTATTCACCTCGATACGCGCCTCCTTGGTCTGTTTATCTTTCGTATAGACCATTACGTCCGAGGCAAAGCGTCTCGGTTCCCGTTCCGGCATCACCATACTGACCGCATCATCCAGTTGGAGCGATATGTATGGAAAGATATAGCTGCCACAACTCACCCAGCCTTCCTTCTGCCGTCCGGTAAGTTCGTTACGTGCTTTTACGTATAAAGCGGTGGTCGCCCCCTCGGAGTGAAATTCCACGAAGTTTACCGTATCCTGCCCCATCACGCAAGCCGCCATCGGTAGTGAACGGGTAACCTCAACCTTCCAGCCTTGCAGGTTTCCGGCTAAGGGAATTTCCTCCACCAATATGTTCTCGGGTTGCTTTTCAGGAAGCGCTTTTCCGGTCGTATTGTCGATTAGCATTAACTTAGGAGGATATTCATCAATCGTAAACGAACGAAGCTCGATGGCAAGCGGTAGTTCTATCATCTCGTTCTTCTCGTCCGAAGCCCTCCACTCAGGATTCTCCAGCGGAACCGTCATCCGTAAACGGCGTAAATCCCCGTTTCCCAAGATCGCCGCCAGCAGCGTGATAAATAAACCGACATGGTTCAGCATAAACGGAACATCCCTCCAGCGAAACGATACGATACGCTTCAATGTGACAAAGCCCAAGACAAACAAGAAATAGAGAAACAGCAGGATAAAAGGCCACGACATCGTAATCCGCTCGATACCCGGACCCACAAATCCCATAACCAACACAACTGACAAAAGAGCCGATAAAGAGGTAATGCTCGCCGTTAACCCGGAAAACCACTGGACAACCGTGATTTTCCGGCCAACAACAAACCCTATACATAGAACCAACAGAAAAATCAATCCTCCGGCCACATTCACCGGATATTGGAACAACCCTGCCTGAACCGGGCCGGTGATCAGTTGCAAGCCAAATCCCGTAATCAGTAAACCGGCACAGATGACCCAGCCTTCAGCATATCCCCAAGGTTGTTTCCACATAATCAAATGTTCTTCGCTAAACGATTATTTTCTTGCGCCTCTTTCACCCATTGAGGAACGATTGTATTTAGGAATTTTTCCTTGGCGGTACGTTCAGCGGCCATATCCAAACCGATATATTGCTGAGCCTTTTCTTTCGTAGAGAAGTCCGGCATCGGAACATCATCCGTATAACCTAATTTCGCTAACACTTTCGCGGTAGCCAGACGAGCCTGCATCGCCTTATCCAATCCATTGCCTAATATCCTTTGAATCTCTTGCGGAGCGTGGAACGCGCCACCATGAGAAGCCACGCCGAAATCCCAACGCCATTGTGCCTGACGGATCAGTTTCAATACATCTTTCATCTGATCCTCGGTAGCCCCCTTATCCCACGCGAACTTCGCCTCGATATGCGCTTTCGCCAACTCGGTCTCCAAACGGTTACGCATCTCGTTCGCCTTATTCTGACGCTCGTACACATTATTGCGTAAGGTCTCCTCGCTCTCACGGTGGCAAACCTGACACGTACGGTCGATCATAGCCAACGGGCTTTGGATATGGTGGTCACTATATTTCACGCCCCCCTCGCTCTTATACGGCATATGGCAATCGGCGCAAGATACACCCCGCTGCGCATGGATACCCATCTGGGAGATCTCATAATCCGGATGCTGTGCCTTTAAAATCGGAGCACGGCTTAGCTTATGCGTATAATCGGCGAAACCGGCCTCATCGTAATAAGCCTCCATATCCTCAACCGTAGAACCTTTATCCCAAGGGAAAGTCAAGTATTTACCATCGCCCTTGAAATAATATTCCACGTGGCATTGTGCGCAAACCAAGGAACGCATCTCTTGTTGAGTCGCTTTCGTGATGTCCTTGCCTTGACGCTGGAAAGCCTCGATCAAAGCCGGGCGACTGATATGCAGGTTCATATTCTCCGGCTCATGGCAATCGGCGCAACCGATCGGATTCACGATCTCTTTACCCAGAGAAGCCCATTTGCCCTTATAGAAATTATCCACGCCCATCGCTTGCATCATACGGGGAACATCCGGGCTTTTGCAAGTCCAGCAAGTAGCCGGTTGCGGCCCCTCGTTCTCTGTCATCGGAGCGCCTACACGCAACGTGTTACGCATATCCTCGATCGCATGCATATGCCCTCTCGGGGTAGAATAATCCTTAGAGAAAGCGTAACCAGCCCAAAGGATCACCATTTCCGGACGAGCCTCCAGAACATCGACCGCCTGATTTCCATTGTATAAACTCTTGAAACTCGTATCCGCCGTAGCCTCCCAAGTCTGGTACTCACGTGGATAATTCGATTCGAACTTATCATTGCGAGCCTCGATTCCTGTGATCTCCGTCTTCTTATTATTCATTACGCTAGTGACCTCCGCATGTCTCTCGTTCACGGAAGCAGCGATCATACCCAAAACAAAAACAACGACCATGGTTCCTCCAAACAGCAACCAACCTTGCCATGATTTTAATTTCTTTTCCATAACTATACTGATTTATTATTATTTACTTAGCATATCTTTTAACCAGTCCGGCGATACGGACTTCGGATAAGGCACCAACGCATTCGGTGTAGAAGACAGGCTGTTCGTACCTCCGTGCGGCACCTCGCGATGGCAATCCCAGCAAGCTTTCCCTTCTCCCGCCATTGCCATCTCATGATCGATCCTTCCAGTATTCACGAATTCCGTATTCAACTGCGTATGGCAACGGATACAGTTATTCATGATTACCTCCGCGCTCTCGTCGATCGCCTGTATCACTTGCGGTTCCCCTCGCATCATGAATACCGAGGCATGGCGCATTCCGTCCATACCCTTGAAGAACCACTTCTTCACGGCGTTCTCGTGCGGCACATGGCAATCGTTGCAAGTGGCGTTACGGCTGTGCGAGCTATGATTCCATGTAGCGTAATAAGGGCCCATGATGTGGCAATTCACGCAAGTAGCCGGGTCATCGGACAAATAGGTCCACGCCCGGGAAGCATATAAGGTATAAGACCCCAGCCCGCAAAGGACACCTCCGGCTATAATAGCGGCTAGTTTCCAAGTTCTTGTCGGGAACAGCGTTTGTATTATTTCTCTTATTTTCATACCGCTGATTCTTTAATATTGGTTTATGAGACACAAATATCCTAAACTTGCGTGTGGGAAATTGTAATAAATATTACATTGCACGAAATTTTATGCGTAAAATGAAAAGATTGTTATTTATCTCGGTCTCCGCACTCCTTTTATGTTCTTCGTGCGTGAGTAAAAAGAAATACCTCCTTGCCGAGAACGGCCGGTTGGAGGCGATCGGACGTGGCGACGCCTTGAAGGAGGAATTGATTAAATGCAAGGACGATAACGACGCGCTCAACAACCGGATCGCCGCCTTGATAAGGGATACGACCACAATGGGGCGTGATATCCGTAATTACCAGACCATGTTGAATACCAATATGGGTGAGCAGGACAAGCTGAATGCCTTGTTACAGCAAAAGATGAGTGAGCTGGACGAGCGTGAGCGTACCATCAACGAGCTACAGGATATGATGAACGCACAGAACGCAAAGGTACAGAATTTGTTGAGTAGCGTGAAAGACGCTTTGCTGGGTTTCAACAGTGATGAGCTGACCGTAACCGAGAAGAATGGTAAAGTATATGTAGCCATGTCGGATAAGCTTCTGTTCCAATCGGGTAGCGCAAAGGTCGATAAACGAGGCAAGGAAGCGTTGGCTAAGTTGGCCGAGGTGTTGAATAAGCAAAACGATATAGACGTTTATATAGAGGGCCATACGGACAGCAAGCCGATCAATACCGCCCAATTCAAGGATAATTGGGATCTAAGCGTGATCCGTGCGACCTCCGTAGTGCGTATCCTTACCAAAGATTACGGGGTGAATCCGCTACAGATACAACCTTGTGGTCGTGGGGAGTTTATGCCGGTCGCTGATAACGAGACCGCCGATGGACGTAGCAAGAACCGCCGTACGGAGATCATCATGGCTCCGAAGTTGGATAAGTTGATGCAGATGTTGCAGTGATAATGATATTGTCAAGCTCCGGGTATTATCTACTGCCGGAGCTTGGCTAAAACGTTCACTCTTCCAAATGATAGACAACACACCGATACCTCAATTCCGATGGTTTACAAGGAATCCATACATCCATATCCTCTCCATTCGCGGAACGAATGATATGGAGGAGAGCCGTATCATACCTATCCGTCCTTTCCCCGACAGAGACCGATCCCCCTTGAGCGCACGACCGGATATGGAACTGAACATCCGCAAGATCATATACCTCAGATCTAAGATAAGGATAAAAACCTATTATTGAACTCAATGTATCCTCCCAAACCCAAATACTATTTCCATCATCCTGATACGTATATTCCGTCCTTACCACATAGGACTTATAGGTGTAAGAACCCGTATAACCAAACTCATCCCCTACGTTATAAGGCAAACGCCCTTCACTAGTAGCCAGCTCATGCGCAAGAGTGAACCCTACAATATCCAAGGTATCACCACTTACGATCTCTATCGTCGGTTCAGAATGCAAATCATCCTTACCGAGATCCACCACCCGTGAGCAAGCCACATTAAGGCCCATCATAAAAGTCAGATATATAACAATTAAATGTCTCATATCATTCTATATTTTTTAATTGATCAAAGTCTTCTATTCGGAGATAACGCCATTGCAACTCCTCCGGCCGCACAGGAAGCCAGCGATCGATCTTCTCTCCATCCGAATTCTTCTCTACATATATTAAATAAGTACACGCCAGCACTTGCTTCTTATCCTTTTGCACGCCAAACGTACTGATAACGAAGCCATGCGAACTCAAATCCTCCGAGAATCCCGCTTTCTCATCCAAAAAGTGTCCTATACCTATATCATAAATGCTATCTTCCAATAAAACCACCCTTGCCTCATACGAGAAATAGAGATAAGAAGCATTCATATCAAACTCTCGCGCAACATCCCCGGGCAATGTTCCCCATTTCGCGTCATACGCCTCACAAGCCGTGAAGCCCTTCACCAATATGGAATCCATCCCTAAGTCACCCCCCAGATGAATCGTATCCGGCCTTGAGTATAAAGTAACAGGATTAGCGATTTTAACCTCATCATCCCCACAACCAGCCAGAAATAGAGCTATAAATAGCCCACACAAAAACAAACCTTTATTCATATCCACTCTCTTTTATTTTATTTAAAATGAAAACGATATAGATAAGCAGATATTGCTTGAGCGTAACATTTATCCCATGAAACCCAAGCCTTCATACACAAGCCATACTGGTTTATTATCTGGATTCCATAAGTAAAAAACAGCATTCCAAATTTACCGCTTGCATTTGATAGCGAAATACAAGATATACAAGAAAGCGATCAACGGGACGATGAAGCCCAGCGCCATATTCTCCTCGCCAATATATCCCATCAGCATCGGACTGAAAGCGCCGCCGGCAACTCCCATCACGATATAAGAAGAGGCTTTCTTGGTATAAACGCCCATACCTTCCAGCCCCAACGCGAAAATCGTAGGGAACATGATGGACATGAAGAAAAAGGATAAATAAAGAGCGTATAGTGAAAGCGTACCTACGGAAGCCACCACCAAAGCCATACAAACGGCACTCAACAAAGAATACCAAGTCAGCAAGCGGCCCGGAGCCAACCACTTCATCGTAAAACTACCGCTCAAACGCCCGATCATAAACAAAGCCATTCCACCGAATGCCAAAATACGAGACGCTCGCAAATTACTGATACCCGGGTCCATCTCCGTCACGTAATTAATAAAGAACCCGAAGATTCCCGTCTGCGCAGCACAATAACAGAATTGGGCGACCACGGAACGTACAAACTGCCTACGTTTCCATAGGAAGGCAGCGGGTTTCTCCTCGACAATAGCGGTCACCTCCTTCTCTTCTTCCGGCTTAATTTCCGGCAACTTCGTGAAAAAGAAGAGCAACGCTACGAACAAGACGATACCACCTACCAAGATATAAGGTTTAGTCAACGCCATTGAATCTCCCTCCGGTGCCCCGAATATCAACAAACCACCTACCAAAGGCCCCAATATCCAACCTAATCCATTAAAAGACTGGGATAAGTTCAGCCGTTGGGCGGCGGAAGCGGACGGCCCCAATATCGTAGAATAAGGATTCGCCGCCGTCTCCAAGATACAAAGCCCGCAAGCGATCACAAACAAGGCGATCAGGAAAGGCGTAGCCGAATGCAAAAAAGCCGCCGGGATAAACCCAAAAGCACCGATAGCGAACAATAGCAAACCCATGATAATCCCTTTCCTATATCCGTAACGTTTCATGAACGCTCCCGCCGGCAACGCCATCAAGAAATAAGCGATATACGTAGAGAATTGCACCAAACCGCTCTCTGCCTTGGTCATCGTGAAGACTCCTTGAAAATGCTTGTTCAGCACATCCAAGAGTCCGTGGGCGAATCCCCAAAGCAAGAACAAACTCGTGATCAAGATAAACGGGACCAAATAAGATTTCCCTCCCGGGGCGGCCACCAGCGACTGTTTCTTTTGTTTTTCCATTCTTCCGTCTATTTACTCGCACCCGGCAATTTAAACATACATTCCATTAACTGCCATTTCTCCGACGAGGAGCTTCCCTGAGCGGCTTTCTGATACTTCGCCACGAAGTCCTCCCATTCCGCTTGCTTATCCATCGTCGCCAAACGGGCGAACGCCGCATCCCAATCAAAATCATCCGGCGTCTCCACGATCATGAACAACCGGGTTCCCAAACGGTAAATCTCCATATTCAAGATCCCTACCGCACGGATTCCTTCCGGTATCTCCGGCCAGATATGTTCCGGCGAATGCCAATAGCAATACTCTTTTATCAACTGCTCATCCTCTTTCAGATCCAAGGTCTGACAATATCTTTTCATAACATTGTTTTTAAAATGAAGTCGCGAAGGTACAAAAGTATCCTTAATCCAGATAAACATCTTTGCCCGGATGCTTATAATAGGCATACATCCGTTGGATCTGCTCCGGCAGCACACGCTCCAAGGACAACGGGGGCAACTCCTCCAATCGAAAGAAACCTTTCCCCAAGATATCGAAAGTCTCGGTAAACGACCCGCCCTTTAACTCGCAAAGGATAAAAAACTTATATACATAATAAGGTATAGCGGGATGCGGATGCTTGCTCATATCCATCACGGCCAGCAAGCGGACCGGAAGCACATCCAAGCCCGTCTCCTCTTTCACCTCTTTCGCCGCTACCTCTTTCGGGGAATACCCCACATCGCTCCATCCGCCGGGCAACGACCAACATCCGTCCATTTTCTCACGGACCAGCAAAATCTCGTCTTTCTCGTTAAAGACAACCGCACGGATATCGACTTTCGGGGTTACGTATTCTTGGGCCGGACGGTAACCACTCGCCACATCATCGGGCTTCAATCCGGTAGCCAGAGCCGTTATCTCATCACTTAGGCGGCTCAACTCTTCATAACGTTCCGTATCGTACTCGCTTAATGAATAAACCAACCCCGTCTGAGACAAGGCCCGGATACGTTGGGCCAATAAAATCAATTCCTTACTTCTAGACATAATAGCTTTACTGTTTTAGATAACATGATCCCATATGATTCATGAATAGAACGTCTAAAGATAAAAGTTATTATCCAGTCCGTCATTCTATCGTGCCAAAATAACGTATATTATGCCAATATTACAGATTCCCGTTTCATTGTATCTTATTCCAGTTTCTAAAAGATATTATTCCCTGCACCCGCATCCCCCGAAACATAAGTTCCCCATGCGTGGGTTAAACCTTATTCAATCTCTTTCATCCGAGTTAACACACACATTATCTGATTGGCATACCATTTGAAGTATCTATAGCGAATTCGAGATTAAAAAGGACGAGTTCAGAAATAAGAATAGTAAATAGAATGTTTAACTAATAATTGGAGGACTGTATTATGACACCGATGAGAAGAAGTCAAAATTGGTTACCGTATGTATTCAATGATTTATTTGACAACGACTGGATGATAAAAGCAAACTCTACAGCTCCAGCCATCAACGTGATAGAATCCGATAAGGATTATCGAGTTGAGGTAGCCGCTCCCGGTATGACGAAGAACGATTTCAACATCAAGATCGATGAGAACAACAACTTGGTCGTATCTATGGAGAAAAAAGAAGAAAAGAATGAGGATAAGAAAGACGGACGCTATCTGAGACGCGAATTCTCTTATAGCAAGTTCCAACAAACCATGGTTTTGCCTGACAATGTAGAGAAAGACAAGATTGAGGCGAAGGTTGAGAACGGCGTCTTGAGTATCAGCATACCGAAAAGAACTGAGGAAGAGGCTAAAATGGCCGAGAAAGTAATCGAGATCAAATAACCTCGATACACTTTCCTTCGTAAAAACTCAACAAAACCGATAATGGCTTGTTCTATTTATAAACAACATAAAATAGAATAAGCCATTATGATTTTAAGCAGAAAATTATCAGATGCTCTAAACGAGCAAATCAACATGGAGATGTGGTCATCCAACCTATATTTATCCATGTCGGTACATTTCACTCAGATAGGGCTGGATGGTTTCGCGCATTGGACGCTAAAACAATCGCAAGAGGAACTTGAACATGCCTATAAAATGATCGATTACTCAATCAAGCGTGGCGGACAAGTGACGATCGGAGTAGTTAATTCCGTTCCTACGGCATGGGGAGAGCCGTTGGAGATTTTCCAGCATATCTACGAGCATGAGGTGCATGTATCCGGATCAATCGACAAGATTGTCGATATCGCTTCCGAAGAGAAAGACAAGGCGACACAAGATTTCCTATGGGGCTTCGTCCGAGAGCAGGTAGAGGAAGAGGCTACAGCGAAAAATATTGTCGAGAAACTTAAATTATACGGAGAACATCATGCCGTATTAATGGATCATCGATTAGGAAAAAGATAAACGAATACTTGCTTGTCATACCTATAAATGGACCTAAAAAACCATGTCGTCTTCTTGGGATGGCATGGCTTTTTTATAGAGGTCAAAGCCCTAAAGCCTGACGAATCGCCTCACTCCACAATTCGCCTAACCGGACCGCTCCTTTCTCATTCGGATGAAGATAGAACACTCCGGCGTTGCCCTTCTCCGCTTGGAAATCTGTCAAATGGTTTTCCTTAAAGTAATCAAATCCCTTCGTATCTCCCAGAAAGACTTGTCCGGGAAAATGAGACGCATAATAATCGACTAATCGTTGTATTTGCGGATAATAATCTTGGAGCCTTCGCAAGCCTTCTTCCAAATATTTAGCTCCATTATACGTATTCGGGCTATACCATAGAGGACGATGTACCACAATACGGCAATTCGGGTATAAAGCTAATAAGCGATTGATAATTGTCTTCATGTTCTCATAATACCGCTCGGGCGCTACCGGGCAGCCGTTCGTGCCTTCTATCGCGCTATCGTTCGTCCCCAGCATAATAGAGAACACCAAATCCGCCCAAGTCTCATCCTTAAATTTATCGGCAGCACGTACGGCCCACGGGAAGAGCGTATTCGTATCCGGCAAATAATCAACGGTAGTACAGCCGCTCTGTCCTCTATTGGAATACTTGACCGAAGCCACTTCCGGGCACTTGCTTAAAAACAACGCAGCCTTTACAGGAGGCGCATCATGGACAGGCTTCGGTAACCCGGCGCCAAACGTGATACTATTCCCGATAAATACGATATTCACATAACGTTTATTGTTTGCGGCTGAAGCAGACCAACACATAACGATACTTATTAAAATACATATGACTCCCTTAATTTGTCTCATGGCTCCCATTCAATTGATTCTCCTGCGAAGGTAAGAATAATTTGATTATCTCGGGATGTTTTTCAAGCCAAGCACGGGCTGATCGCGATTCCGTACGTGTCCCGTCTTCCATATAATACATCAATTCGCTCAGTTGTTCATCGGTTAACTTAAAGTTCTTGAAAAAAGAGGCTGCATATGGATCTTTCTCAGAGAATCCTTTCGTAGCGATAACCTCGATATGCTCCGAGTCTCCAAATTCCTCTTTCGGGTCTTCCAAGAATTTTAACGGATAACGTGAGAACATCCAATGAGGGGTCCATCCGGTAACCACGATCCATTCGTTCGCATCAATCGATTTCTTCAAGAAAGCGACCATCGTAGCCCCACTGGAAGATTTCAAATCAAAATCCAAAGAATAATCTTGAACCGCCTTATCCGCCGAGTTCATCAAACCGGCGCCGGCATCGATCCCTATAATCTCACCTTTAAACTGATCTTTATGGGCATTCAAATCCTCGATGGAACGAATGGTAACGTACTCCGGAACTACCAAGCCCAATTTCGCATGCTCATAAACCGTTCCGAGTGTCTCAAGCCGGTCACCGTATTGTTCCATATAATCCGCATGGGTCACCGGTAACCATGCATCCATGAACACATCCGCTTTTCCCGAAGCGACAGAAGTAAAGATCGGGGCGATATCCGCATTTTTTAATGTTACCCGATATCCTTGATCCTCTAATATCACTTTGGCTAAGTTGGTCATAGCGATGCCCTCCGCCCAATTAGCGTACGCTATCGATATTTTCTTTCGATCCTTGCTATCCACACAACTGAAAATAAATTGCAAGGTCACCAAAAGCATACAGCATCCAATAATAATCGTAAATCGTCTCATATATCTATTTCTTTCTTTTCTATGTTTCTTATTTCTTTTGTTTATTCACTTTACCTTTCGCCCAGCCCTGCGTAATACGATCCAAGATAATAGCCAAGATAACGACCGCTATACCTCCTTCGAAACCTAAACCTATTTTCATTTGGGTAATTCCTCGCAAGACAATCTCACCCAATCCTCCTGCCGAGATCATGGCCGCTATCACTACCATAGAAAGTGAAAGCATGATCGTTTGATTCACTCCCGTCATGATCGTTGGCAAAGCCAATGGCAATTGCACCTTATAAAGCAACTGAGAGGAAGTAGCGCCAAATGAGCGGGTAGCCTCCACAATATCGGCCGGGACTTGACGGATTCCCAGATCGGTCAGCCGTACAACCGGAGGCATGGCGAAAATCACCGTTGCGAAAGCGCCGGGTACCGGTCCCAAACCAAAAAACAAAACGGCTGGTATCAAGTAGACGAAAGCCGGCATCGTTTGCATCAAATCCAAGACCGGATGGATGATCTTATCCGCCCGATCACTGCGTGCGGTCCAAATTCCTAACGGAACTCCGATCATCAAGGCGATGATGGTAGAAGATAGTACCAAGGCCAAAGTCTGCATCGTTTCCACCCAGAAACCCATTCCGTAAATTAACAATAGACCCAATGCCGTGAACACGCCGACTCCTTTTCCTGCCTTGAACCAAGCCAACAATGCCAAGCCCAAAATCATCACATAAAACGGAATCCAAGTCAGCCCATCTTGAAAAGCATCGATAAATCCTCCGACCCCATCATTTATCACATCAAAAAAACGAGCGAAATGCTCAGTCAGCCAATTAATGGCAATCTCTATATATTTTCCTATATTTATCATAATTCTATCGCATTTTGAACAATTTGATCTATTTCCTCTTTATCCTTCCCCGTCATCTCGATTATAATCGATGAAGTAGAAACCAAGCCAGCCAATTGGTTGGCCTCATTAACGACCGGTAAGGCCTGCCGGATCTCCGGTAACAAAGGAAGCATATCCTCAACCGTCGTGTTTTCCAGAACCGAAGGAACCTCTTTCATCACAATCGACGAGAGATCATGATTCCCCGCTTTCCGAAGAGCCAAGACATCTTTCAAACGAACCTCGCCCAGAAATTGCCTATTTCCATCCACAACCGGCAATACATATAAGTTTTTCTCTTTCATTTTCCTCAACACGGTCTCCGGGCCATCTTTACGGATACGAGCGACAACCGGCTGGGTTATCATTATCGATGAGGCTGTAACGATACGTCCACGATCTACATTTTCCGTAAATCTAGAGACATAATGATTGGCCGGATCTGTCAAGATCTCCTCAGGGGTACCTACTTGCACGACCTCCCCGTCTTTCATAATGGCGATACGATCCCCCAACTTAATCGCCTCGTCAAGATCATGCGTAATAAAGATGATCGTTTTTTGCATCTTCTCTTGTAGTTTCAATAGCTCATCCTGCATCTGTACACGGATCAATGGGTCTAAGGCAGAAAAAGCCTCATCCATTAAGAGCACCTCGGGATCATTCGCGATCGCACGGGCCAATCCGACACGTTGCTGCATACCTCCAGACAACTCGCTAACCTTCTGGTTCTCGTATCCTTTTAACCCTACTAGGGCTACACTTTCCACAGCTTTCTGGTCTCTTTCTTTTTTAGGAACCCCTTGTAACTCCAAGCCAAAAGCGATATTACTCAATACCGTGCGATGGGGCAGCAATCCAAAATGCTGGAAAACCATAGCCATTTCCTTACGCCGTATATCCAATAATTCTTTATCCGAGGAAGTCGTTATGTTTTTTCCGTTGATAAAGACTTCTCCCAAAGAGGGCTCGTTCAATCGGTTAATACAACGTAACAGCGTAGATTTTCCACTTCCGGAAAGTCCCATTATCACAAATAACTCCCCTTCCTCAATTTTTAGGTTCGCATTACGTACAGCTACCGTGCAACCCGTTTCTTTCAAAATGTTTTGTTTACTTTTTCCCGCTACTAGCATTCTTTTCGCACGCATTTTCTCCGGGCCGAAAAGAATAGATAAATTCTTTATTTCTATTTTCGTCATATAAAATCTTTGATTACTGGTATGATACAAAAAGATTAGGCCATAAGTCCAGAATTTCTTATGGCAAAACATAAACCAAAAGCATATATAAGTTAATGCTTATTATGGAAATTGACTACAACCTAAATCATCTCTTATGTAGACAACCGAATTTCAAAGAGTTTTGTTCACTAGTTTTTCCAACTATTGGGTCTTTTCATAGGTAAAGTGAAAATAAATGTAGAACCAAATCCTTCTTTGGACATCACAGAAATATTACCGCCCATTTTTAATACCAGACCTTTACAAATTGCTAATCCCAATCCGACTCCTTGCTCAAAATCGCTTAATTGCACGAACCGAGCAAAGATATTATCCAATTCATCCTTGGGAATGCCACAGCCTGTATCCGAGACATAAAACTTAACCATTTTCCCCTCATCCTCAAGCGTATATCCAAACCAGATACTACCTTTCTTGGTATGCTTAACCGCATTCGTCAATAAATTCATGCAGATTTGCCATAATCGATTTCGATCTATATTAAATATGATATCGGGACATGCATCCAAGGTTATTTCCACCCCTTCCGGCTTACGTAATTGTATGGAGTTATATAGATCTTTCATAAAGGAAGGTAAATAAACATCCATATAAGTAAATGTCATCATATCAGACTCGATTCTGGAAATATCCAAAACATCATTGACTATACTTAAAAGTAAATCATTGTTCATCTTGATCAAGCTAATATAATTTTGACGCAATTCCAAATCCTCCTCCACTCCTAACAAATCAGAGAAACCGACAATAGCGTTCAATGGTGTACGGATCTCATGGGTCATATTCGCTAAGAAAGTCGACTTAAGCATATCCGCCTCCTCCGCTTTTTCCTTGGCTGAGATCAAGTCTTCCTCAAACTCCAATCGTTCTTGATCATCGATCATACAGCCAACAATCAAATTCGGGAAACCATTTTCATCCTTCTCATGCGTCTTACCGATCACCTCATAGATCCGATAGGTGTTATCATCGTTCTTTAGACGAAAATCTATTTTATATTCATCCAATTTATTCGTACGGATCGTATTGAATAGATAGAAAAAGTCGCCAGAATCGTCTGGGTGACGAAGTTGCGGCAAAGCCTGACAGATGAACTGATTACGTTTCAATAAACTATTGGTCGTGCCATAAAACTGGAAACAACGGTTACAATGTACTTTATCGCAAGACTTAAATCGGCTGAAATTAAAAGAATAAGTCGTAATCTTGCTATTCTGCAAAGCAAGCTCCATCATCATCCGACTTTCGGACAACTTACTGCTTAACGCCTCATTCGCTTTCTCCTGCTCAACGAGCTCCGATACATTCCGTATATAAATAATCACATACCGGTCATGTACAGGTACCAACCGTAGTTTAAAATAAACGATCGGAGCGTTATGTCCCGGAATCGATAAATCTAAATTCATGATCTCCGACTTATTCAAGCAACTTTGCACGATCGCAGCCACACGACGCTTAGTCTCATCCGGATAAATGAAACCCGGAAGATCATCGATACGCCGATTGATCGACTCCGGTGTTATACAAGTCTCCATAGCATAAGCGATAATCCTCTCTACAACCAGTTGCTTGTTTACCAAAAGGATCGTATCAGGAACCGCTTCCGCCATCTTTTGCGACATGTCCGTCAATTCCTTCAATTCCCGGTCATAACCGGCTGCCTCCTGCCCGACCGCCGGATTACCCGTTAATAATAAGGTATACCCAAGAATATCTCTATCCTCATTCATTGAGGGGATGATGGAGTACGGTACAGGCAAAGAACCGGAAACCACGCTTCCCCCACGCAGATATTGTTTTTGAAGATCGGTCAACAAATCTGTACGAAAAAGATTATTTAATAAGAAGTCCGCTTCATTCGTAAAAGGAAATTTCTCGTTTAAGGACTTATTAATATCAATTAGCGCACCGTTTTTATCATACAGAGCACCTCCCATGGGATAATATGTAAAAAAATCTGTCAGCAAACGCTGTTTTACCTCGGAAACCTCCATATACTTTCTTTATTAACATCAATAAGTTACAAAGAAATAAAATCTTTGAAAATCAGAGAAATTTTAAAGCATAAACTTTAGGTCTATTTCACAAGAAAATCAGTCTCTTTACTAAAAAGCAACAACAAACCTTCACTTACGCTTGTTACTTAACAAACAAATTAATTATAATATGAAAGCATTAATAGGTAAAAAGGCACCGGAATTCCACGCTCCGGCTGTAGTGAATGGCAATGAGATCATCGAGGATTTCTCTTTGGAACAATATGTAGGCAAGAAGTATGTAGTCATGTTTTTCTATCCGATGGACTTTACATTCGTTTGCCCGACAGAATTACATGCCTTCCAACAAAAGTTACAGGAATTCGAAAGACGTAACGTAGCGGTGGTTGGTTGCTCCGTCGATTCTCAATTTTCTCATTTCGCATGGTTAAACCAAGATAAGAATAAAGGAGGTATCCATGGGGTGACTTATCCACTCGTATCCGATTTTTCCAAAACCATCTCTGAAAACTTTGGCGTATTGGCCGCTGATTATATTACGAACGAAAGTGGAGAACTTATCTCCAGAGGAAATCCGGTCGCTTACCGGGGTCTGTTCCTGATTGACAAAGAGGGCTTGATCCGTCATTATGTAATCAACGATTTACCATTAGGCCGTAACGTAGACGAGGCTCTCCGTATGGTCGACGCCTTACAGCACTTCGAAGAATATGGCGAGGTTTGCCCGGCAAATTGGTCCAAAGGAAAAGACGCCATGAAAGCGACAAACGCAGGAGTCTCTAATTATTTAAGCCATCATTGATATATTGCAAGAAAGGGGGCTAGGCCCCCTTTTTTATACTATTGAGACAATCGTTTACACTTTCCCGAGATATGCGAGATGTCCAAACAATACGCTAATCATAGTAAATCTATAAAAAAATAATATACATTTGCGTCATAAAGTTGACACATGATAAATATTATAGATCTATGAGAGCAAGAATAACCTTATTATTATTCGCCATTCTTTACAGTTTCACTTGTCTGGCACAAACTAATTTTGAAAAACACTTCACGAAGAAAAGTCTCCGGATTGATTTCGCATTGAGTGGGAATTGGGATTTCCAAGCCGCCGCCATACAACAACTCCGGGAAGAACCCGTCTGGGCAGGGCCAGTCAAGAACTTGATCGATCCGTTTGGTTATGGAGGGTATTATATTAATGTATATGATAAAGCCGGTAAAGAGTTGATCTACTCACGAGGATTCAATACGTTATTCGAAGAATGGAGAAGTACGGAGCAAGCGAAGACCGAGACACAATCTTGGACAAATAGCATCTCTATCCCCTATCCGAAAGCTCCTGTCATCATTGAGATTACGGCAAGAGACAAGGCCGACATGCAGTTCCATCCTTTATTGAAACAGGAGATTGATCCGGCCAGTATTTTTATTGACCGGGGGAAACTCAAGGAAAACCGGATCACAAAAATCCAATATAACGGGGATTCCTCCGGGAAAGTAGACCTCGTATTCTTAGCGGAAGGTTATACGGCGGACGAGCAAGAGAAATTTGTAGCTGATGCCAAACGTTTTACGGAGGCATTGTTTAAGACCCCGCCTTATGACACTCGCCGGGAAGATTTCAATGTCTGGGCGGTAGATGCCGTTTCGGAAGAATCGGGAACAGATGTATCCGGTAAAGGTATATTCAAGAATACCGCATTGAATTCCGGTTATTATACGTTTGGGGTAGATCGCTATTTAACCACCCCGGATATGAAGTCTATACGTGACGCCGTATGGAACGCTCCTTGCGACGCAATCTTCATCTTGGTAAACACGGACGCTTACGGTGGTGGCGGTATGTATAATTTTTATGCCATGGGAACCGCCGATAACCCGCGTACCCCAGTCGTATTCGTTCACGAGTTCGGACATAGTTTCGCCGGCCTAGCCGATGAATACTTCAGTTCCGAGGTCGCTTATCAAGATTTTTATAATTTGAAGTACGAGCCTTGGGAACCGAACATCACGACCTTGGTTAACTTCGATGCTAAATGGAAAGATCTTCTACCGACTAATACACCGATACCTACCCCATTAGATGACGCCCATAAGGATAAGGCAGGCGTATTCGAGGGAGGCGGTTACATCGCTAAAGGCATTTATCGCCCGATGGATCACTGTATGATGCGTGATTACGCTCCATTCTGTCCAGCTTGTAGCCGGGCGATCTTACAGATGATCGATTACTTCACGGATAAACCGATAAAACATTAAAAAGAAAGAGCGGGTACCCTAATAGCTTTGTTACATCAACTATTAAGATACCCGCTAGCACTAACCTATCAACATTTATTTCATCATCGGAACTTCTATCAAAAGAACTTTAGCGTGCTTCAAGACTTCTATCGTAATGCTTTCGGTTTCCCAGAATCCGGCCCCGTCACGCTTAGACAGGATCGTATTACTTACCTCCACCTCTCCGTCGATCACGAATAAATAAACCCCATTATTTTTACTATGTAGCTTATACTCCTTTACTTGACCGGCATCTAGGTTTCCTAAAGAGAACCAAGCGTCTTGGTTGATCGACGCAGGAGCGCTACCATCCGGAGCGATGATCAAGGACAACTTATTCTTTTCCGAAGTAACCGGACGCACGTCATAACTGGCATAATGAGGCTTGGTATTCTCCTCACGGGGAAATACCCATATTTGCAAGAACTCCAATTGTTCATTACCGCTGTCGTTGAACTCACTATGCACGATACCGGTACCGGCGCTCATCACCTGAATATCTCCCGGCGTAATCACCTCGCTATTCTTTATGCTATCCCCATGGCGTAAATATCCCTTTAACGGGATGGAGATAACCTCCATATTCTTATGTGGATGCATATCGAATCCCTCACCCGGCGCCACGGAATCATCATTCAATACACGTAGCATCCCGAAATGAACCCTTTCCGGATTGTAATAATTAGCAAAACTAAACGTGTGATGTGTTTTCAACCAACCGTGATTCGCATACCCTCTGGATTGAGCCTTATCAACTACAACTCTCATATTTTCCTCCTTTTTAAATCTACATTAATAACAAATCCATAACTATAAATGTTGCGTGACGCATATTTCGAACATTTCATGTAAACATGTGATTCATATATGAACAGAAATCGCTACTTTTGCGCAATTAAAAAAACTCATCCTGTAAATATAAAATCTTATGGCAATCTACTTAAACGATGTATCGAGAACATTTGGTGAGTATTTACTTATTCCCGGTTTAACCACCAAAGAATGTATTCCCGCAAACGTTTCATTGAAAACGCCGCTTGTGAAATTCAAGTCTGGCGAGAAATCCGCTATTGAATTAAATATTCCTTTCGTTTCCGCGATCATGCAATCGGTTTCCGGCCCTAAACTGGCAATCGAGTTGGCTCGCAACGGAGGACTTTCCTTCATCTTCGGCTCGCAACCGATCGAGAGCCAAGCGGATATGGTTCGCAAAGTAAAGAAATTCAAGGCCGGATTCGTTATCAGCGACTCTAACCTTACGCCCGAGAATACCTTGGCCGACGTGCTTGAGCTAGTCCGCCGGACAGAACATTCTACGATTGGTGTGACAGATGACGGTACGCCTAACGGCAAATTGCTAGGTATGGTAACCAGTCGCGATTACCGTGAAGGCAAAGACCCGATCGACATGAAAGTGAAAGATTTCATGACCCCGTTCGCTAAACTAATCGTTGGCGAGCTAGGCATGACCTTGAAAGAGGCGAACCAGATTATCTGGGATCATAAGTTGAATACATTGCCAATCATCGACAAGGATCAGAAGCTTCAATACTTCGTATTCCGCAAGGACTACGATAGCCACCGTGAGAATCCGAAAGAGTTATCCGGCGGAGATAAGAAATTATTAGTAGGTGCCGGTATCAACACCCGCGACTATAAGGAACGTGTTCCGGCATTGGTAGAGGCTGGCGTTGACGTATTGTGTATCGACTCTTCCGACGGCTATTCCGAATGGCAGTACGAGACCTTGCACTGGATCAAGGATACCTACGGAGACAAGGTACTGGTTGGTGCCGGAAACGTGGTTGACCAAGATGGTTTCAACTACTTGGCTGACGCCGGAGCGGATTTCATCAAGGTAGGTATCGGTGGTGGTTCCATCTGTATCACCCGTGAGCAGAAAGGTATCGGTCGCGGACAGGCTACCGCCTTGATCGACGTAGCGAAAGCTCGCGACGAGTATTTCAAGAGACACGGCGTTTATATCCCTATCTGTAGCGATGGTGGCTTGGTACACGATTACCATATGGTATTGGCGTTGGCTATGGGTGCCGATTTCTTGATGATGGGTCGTTATTTCGCCCGCTTCGACGAGTCTCCTACGAAGAAGATGAAAATCGGAAACAACTTCGTGAAGGAGTATTGGGGTGAGGGCTCTAACCGTGCGAAGAACTGGCAGCGCTATGACATGGGTGGAAACGAGTCCTTGAAATTCGAGGAAGGCGTGGACAGCTATGTACCGTATGCCGGAAAATTGAAAGATAATTTAAACGTAACATTGGGTAAGATGATCGCTACGATGTGTAGCTGCGGTTCCATCTCTATCCAAGAGTTGCAGCAGCATGCCAAGATCACGCTTGTCTCCTCTACAAGTATCGTTGAGGGTGGCGCTCACGACGTGATCCTGAAAGAGCAGAATTAATTACAATATGTATTCTAGTAGAGGCGTGGCACGCTACGTCTCTACTATTTACACATTCAAATAATTTACCATGAAAAATCTATTACTTACAGTTATCCTTTTGTGTTTTTGTTTGCCATTCGTAAAAGCCGCCGATCAAAAGATGATCTTAATCTCGACCAACGAGACGGACTTGATTTTACAAGTAGCCCCCAACGGACGGCTCTACCAAACTTATCTGGGAAATAAATTAGTAAACGAATCCGAATTTGAGAACCTCTCATGGAATATCCAAGCCGGAACGGATGGCAGCGTATCAACCCGTGGATGGGAAGTGTATCCTTGTTCAGGAGCGGAGGATTATTTCGAACCGGCTTTCGCCATCCAGCATAACGACGGAAACATGACTAGCATATTCAAGTATGTTTCCAGCGAATCTAAGAAACTAGACAATAACGTTACGGAGACAATTATCTCCCTGAAAGACGATGTATACCCAGTGGAGGCTAAATTACATTATGTAACCTTCGCTAAAGAAAACGTGATCAAGGCTTGGACCGAGATTCGTCATATGGAGAAAAAACCGGTCACGATTACCCAATACGCTTCCAATATGCTTTATTTCGAGAGTCCTCGCTATGTATTGACCGAGTTTAGCGGTGACTGGGCCAAGGAAGTACAGATGAGCAGCCAAGACTTGAAATTCGGGAAAAAGATTATCGATACGAAACTAGGCTCCCGTGCCGCCATGCACGCTTACCCGTTTTTTGAGATTGGGTTAGGTGCCCCGGCCAGCGAGAATACAGGAGATGTTTTAATGGGAACGATCGGTTGGACTGGAAACTACCGCTTTACGTTCGAGGTGGACAACGCCGGTAACCTTCGTGTCATCTCCGGCATCAATCCCTATGCGTCCGCCTATGAATTGAAGCCGAACGAATGGTTCGTCACCCCTGAGTTTATCTTTACGTTGAGTAACCAAGGAACCGGAAAAGCCAGTCGTGATATCCATGATTGGGCACGTAATTACCAGATCAAGGATGGTAAAGGCGATCGCCTTACCCTACTGAACAACTGGGAATCGACCGGTTTCAATTTCAACGAGAAGAAATTGGAGGAACTAATGAAAGAAGCCAAGCATCTAGGTGTAGATATGTTTTTGCTGGATGATGGTTGGTTCGCTAATAAATACCCTCGTCAAAACGATAAGGCCGGATTGGGCGATTGGGAGGTTACACACGATAAGTTGCCGAACGGCATTCCTCATCTGGTGCAGACCGCTAAAGATGCCGGCGTGAAATTCGGTATCTGGATCGAGCCGGAGATGGTAAACCCCAAGAGCGAACTTTTCGAGAAACACCCGGATTGGGCGATCCATCTACCGAATCGTGAGACTTATTACTACCGCAATCAACTTGTCTTGGACTTAAGTAACCCGAAAGTACAGGATTACGTATTCAGCGTAGTGGATAATATCATGACCGAGAATCCGGATCTGGCTTTCTTCAAATGGGATTGCAACAGCCCGATTACCAATGTCTATTCTCCTTACCTCAAGGAGAAACAGAATCAATTATATATCGATCATGTACGAGGAGTCTATAACGTATTCAAACGGGTAGCCGAAAAATACCCTCACCTACCAATCATGCTTTGTTCCGGTGGTGGAGCCCGCTGTGATTACGAGGCATTGAAATACTTCACGGAATTCTGGTGCAGCGACAACACCGATCCGATCGAGCGTTTGTATATCCAATGGGGATTCTCCCAGTTTTTCCCGGCAAAGGCAATGTGTGCCCACGTGACTAGCTGGAACAAGAATACCTCCGTCAAGTTCCGTACCGACGTGGCCATGATGTGTAAGATGGGCTTCGATATCAGCTTGAAGGAAATGAACGACGACGAGATGAAATACTGCCAAGAAGCGGTTGCCAACTACAAACGTCTAAAGGGCACAATCCTCGACGGCGATCTCTACCGTCTTGTTTCCCCCTACGAGACCAACCATTCATCCGTGATGTACGTGGATAAGGCAAAAAGCAAATCCGTCCTATTCGCTTACGATATCCATCCTCGTATCGGAGAAAAGACTTTCCCCGTAAAACTACAAGGATTGGCCCCGAATAAGAAATATAAAGTACAGGAGATAAACCTTATGCCGGGCAAGAAATCCGCCTTGGTTACCGACGGAGGTACCTTCAGCGGAGATTTCTTGATGAAAATAGGTCTGAACGTATTCTCTACGGCTCATGCCCGTAGCAAGGTCATAGAGCTGACCGAGGTTCATTAACTGTCAATTGTCAACTATCAACAGTCAGCTAAACATGGACATTATCCACGAAATAACCCCACTATCGGAAAAGGATTGCTTCTACATCGTAGACCGACGTAAGACAGAATTTACCTATCCGATCCATTGCCACTTGGAGTACGAGCTCAATTTCATTGAGCACGCTCCGGGGGTAAGGCGTGTGGTCGGTGATTCCGCGGAAGTGATCGGAGAATACGAGTTAGTATTGATAACCGGGAAAGAACTGGAGCATGTCTGGGAGCAGAACGCATGTAAATCGCCTCTGATCCATGAGATCACGATCCAGTTCTCTCCCAATCTCTTCGGGAATAATATATTGGAGAAAAACCAATTCAACAGTATCCGGAAAATGTTGGAGAAAGCTCAATGCGGCATCAGTTTCCCGATGTCTTCCATCTTGAAGGTTTACCATTTACTGGAAAAACTGGTTTCCGAGGAGCAAAGTTTTTATGCGGTCATCAACTTCTTGACCATCTTGTATGAGCTTTCCATCGAGGAGGACTACAAAGTATTGGCTAGTTCCTCGTTCGCTAAAATAACGGATATACATTCCGAGAGTCGTCGTATCCAAAAAGTACAAAATTACATCAACGAGCGATACCAACAGGATATCCGCCTGAACCTACTGGCTGAACTCGTAGGTATGGCCCCTTCCGCTTTCAGCCGTTTCTTCAAGTTGAGGACCGGGAAGACCCTCTCCGACTATATCACCGATATCCGTATCGGTTACGCCGCCCGCATGCTGGTGGACACGCAACGATCCATCGCGGAGATTTGTTATGACTGCGGCTTCAATAACCTCTCGAACTTCAACCGTATCTTTAAGAAAAAGAAAAACTGCTCTCCCAAAGAGTTCCGGGATAACTACAAAAAGACAAAAATCATTGTATAAGAGACCTTTTTAACAGGGATAAATACATATCCCCCCCTATTTCTATACAAAATCCCCCCTTCTCTTTTCCTTCACACATCTATCTTTGCGACCAGTCACAAAGGCTTTCATGCCTACGGCTACCCCATCGATGTGTTAAAAATACACTCCGGCAAAAAAGTATTATTCTTGGATAAAATAGTATTTGAACGCACTTGGGATCCGACGTAATTTTGCGACAGAAATTAACAATACATATTAACAACAAAAAACAATTGCCTATGAGGAAGGACCGAAAATCTAATGTTTTTAGCAGTTAACCGCTAATGACCCTATTGAGTAAATGAATTTTAGTTTAGCCTTATATGATTTAATGTAAAAAATAATGAATTCAACAATTAAGAAAACGACGCTGTTTTTAGGCGCATGTATGGCCTTCCAGCTAGGTGGCATACCACAAATGTTAGCCGCCCCTAGTACTTCGATGGAAGTCATGCAACAAACAAAAAGAATCACTGGTACCGTGAAAGACGCAACAGGAATGGAAGTCATCGGTGCCAATGTTATCGTAAAGGGAACGACAAACGGAGTGATAACCGATTTGGATGGTAAGTTCAGCTTAGAGGCCGCCCCCGGCTCTATCATAGAGATCTCCTACATTGGTTATATGACCCAAGAGATTCCCGTAACCGCCCAAACATCCGACTTACAGATCACCTTGAAAGAGGACTCACAGAGCTTGGACGAGGTAGTGGTAGTAGGTTATGGTGTACAAAAGAAAAAGTTGGTGACAGGTGCGACCCTTCAAGTAAAGGGAGAGAATATCCAAAAATTAAACACGACAAACCCGCTAGGTGCCTTGCAGAGCCAAAGCCCGGGCGTCAATATCGTAGCGAACTCCGGCCAGCCGGGTAAGAGTTTCGATATCAACATTCGTGGTGCCGGAACGAACGGCAGCACGACTCCGCTATACATTATTGATGGCGTCGAAGGCGACATCAATTCCTTAAGTCCCGCCGATATCGAGAGCTTAGACGTATTGAAAGATGCCGCTTCCGCCGCGATCTACGGTTCACGTGCGGCCAACGGTGTTGTATTGATCACGACAAAGCAGGGTAAACAGGGAAAATTACAGGTTAGTTACGACGGCTATGTAGGTTTCCAGAACGTATATAAGATGCCGGACTTGCTGAATGCAAAGGAATACATGGCAGTCATGGACCAACTGAACTTCAACACGGGTAACCAACCTTACACGTGGACGAATTACATGTCACAAGAACAGTACAACCGTTACATGAGCGGCGAGGATGAGGGTACCAACTGGCTTGACGCAATCCGCAACAAGAACGCCATCACTACCAGCCACTCCTTGAACTTGGCCGGTGGTACGGAACGCTCCAAATTCTCCACAGGTGTATCCTATACGAAACAGGAAGGTACGCTAGGCAAGCCGGTCGCTTCCGACTACCAACGTTTCACGGTTCGCATGAACTCTGAACATATTTTGTGGAAAGAGGGTGACTTGGATATCATCACATTCGGAGAAAACCTGTACTATAATCATAATGAATCTTCCGGTATCTCCGAGGGTAATCAATACGGTAACGACATCTCTTGGATGTTACGTGCCAACCCGCTGGTTCCTATCTATAACGAGAACGGGGATTACTATATGTATGACGACTTGAACAAGGCCGGTTGGTTCAACTACAACTCTTATACGAGTAACCCAATCGCCGCAATGGTCAACTCCTCCCGTGGAAACAACAAGAGCAAAAACTACGGATTAACTATGGTTGGCTACTTGAAGGTACAACCAATCAAGGGACTCGTCTATAAAGGACAGGTCAGCTACAAACAGAACTCCAGCTCTTACCGTGGCTACAGTCCGGCTTATAAACTAACCTCTACCGATCAGAAACTAACCAATGAGGTTACCCAGAACATGACGACTGGTTGGGACTGGCAGATCGAGAATACGCTTAGCTACACCTTCAACATCGAGAAACACAACTTCGATGTATTAGTCGGTCAATCCTTCAAGAAGAGCGGTTTCGGTATGGGTGAGTATCTGGAGGCAACGGCGAACGACCTTCTGTTCTCCGACTGGGACCGGGCTTATATCAGCAATAGCATGGCTTCTCAGCCTACCTCAGCCAAAGGATATCCGACAGGGGATAACGCCTTGGCGTCATTCTTCGGACGTATCAACTATAACTTCAATGAGAAATACATGGCTAGCGTGATCTTACGTACGGATGGTTCCTCAAACTTCGCCCGTGGTAAACGCTGGGGTACGTTCCCTTCCGTATCGGCTGGCTGGGTCGTGAGCAATGAAGATTTCATGGAAAACACGCACGACTGGATGGACTTCTTGAAGATCCGTGCCAGCTGGGGTCAGAACGGTAACTGTAATATCGATAACTTCCAATATTTCTCGACCGTAGCGTTCGACCACCTCGGACAATATTCCTTCGGCAACAACAAGGGTACGGCCACGCAAGGCGGTTATGCCAGCATCATGCCGAACGAGGACGTGACATGGGAGACTTCCGAGCAGTTAGACCTTGGTCTGGATGCCCGTTTCCTTAGCGGCCGATTGAGCTTGAACTTCGATTGGTACAACAAGAAAACCAAGGACCTGTTGATCGTTGCCCCGATCCTAGACTCTTACGGAACGAACGCTCCCTATATCAACGGCGGTACCGTGGAAAATAAAGGTGTCGAGATCGGCTTAGGCTGGAACGACCAGAAGGGCGACTGGACGTATGGTGTGAACCTAAACCTTGCCCATAACAAGAACGAGGTTACGCAGATCAACAACAAAGACGGTTACATCCTAGGTCCGGACAAGGTACTGGCCGAGAACACACGTCCTGTATCCCGTATGGAAGTAGGACACCCGATCGGTTATTTCTGGGCCTATAAAACGGAAGGTGTCATGCAAAACGCCGACGACGTGCAGGCTTATCTGGATAAGAACTGTAAAGGCAACGCAGCCAACTCCCTGCAAGGTAGCTCCATCCAACCGGGCGACTTGAAATTCGTAGACGTGAATGGCGACGGCGTGATCAACGAGGACGACAAGACCGAAGTCGGCAACCCGCACCCGGATATCACGATGGGTCTAAGCTTCAACGTTGGTTACAAAGGATTCGATTTAGCGGTAACCACCTATGGGGCCTTCGGACAACAAAATATGCGCTCTTATCGTAAGTTTACCGACGGCAACGTGGAGAATTACACCTCCGAGGTATTTGAGTACTGGCACGGTGAGGGAACCTCCAATCGTTATCCTCGTCTGGTTCCGGGTAACACAGGTGTCAACTTCCAACAGATATCCGATATCTTCGTGGAAGACGCCAGCTATTTCCGCATCCAGAACGTTACTTTGGGCTACGACTTCAAGAACCTATGGAAGAACTGCCCACTGCCGCAATTACGCCTGTACGTAAGCGCCCAGAACCTCTTCACCTTCACGGGATACAAGGGTATGGACCCCGAAATCGGTACGAACGATAGTTATCGCGAGGACAATCCTTGGGCAAGAGGTATCGACTTAGGTTCTTATCCTTCACCCAGAACTTATATGGTAGGTGTTAACATTAAATTTTAAGAGAAAAGCAACATGAAAAAGTTAATATATGCAATATGTATGGGCGCTGCCGTAGCCTTCTCCAGTTGTGAGGACATGCTCGACACGACCAATTACACAGAGAAGACAACCGCTACATTCCCGGAGTCGTACGACGATGCCCAGCAGATGATAGCAGGCGTTTACGCCAGCATGGCATCCGTTTGCGCCAACCCCGAGAGATCGTTCCTTTATTACGCCCAACTAGCCAGCGATGACGCACTAGGCGGGGGCGGCTCGAACGACAAGCTGATGCAGGCCATGGACCTGCTCTGCAACTATCAGTCCGACATGACCCGCCAGTTCTGGAAAGACCGTTATGCCGGCGTATTCCGTGCCAACAGCGCCATAGAGACCTTGGATAACTGTCCGGACTTTCCTTCCACGGAAGCACGTAACCAATTGATGGGCGAGGCTCTCTTCATGCGTGCCTATTTCTACTACGAGCTAGCCTCGATGTACAATCGTGTACCCCTAATCACTACATCCCAGACAAGCGACGTGCCACAGGCAAGCCCCGCCGAGATCTGGGGACAGATCTTGCTAGACCTTAAGACAGCCGCCGACATCATGCCCGCATGGCGTGGAGGTACGTCATCCCTTGAGGCAGGACACGTCGACAAGTACACCGCCGAGGCCATGTTAGGCCGTGCTTGGTTGTTCTACACCGGCATGTACGGGAATGGCGAAGATATAGCCGCCTTGACCAGCGCCACTTACAACCCGCTGACCTCCGTCACCTTGGCCGACGGCTCTACCCTAACGAAGGATCAAGTGATCTCTTATATCGATGATTGCGTGAACAATTCCGGATATTCCTTAGCATCCGACTTCCGTAGCCTTTGGGCTTACACGAACCGTTGCACGGTGAACGATTTCGAATACACCGCCGGAAAAGGATTGAAATGGGTAGAGGATGATAACGCCGTCAACCCGGAATCTATGTTCGCCATCAAGTTCAATAAGCTGGCCAGTTGGAATACTACCATCGCTTTCGCCAATGGTTACGCGCTTCATTTCGGTCTTCGCGGAGATCAAGACGTAGCAAATACCTTCCCCTTCGGACAAGGTTGGGGAGCCGGGCCTGTAGCACCGAATTTCGTGAACGATTGGGCAAGCGCAGAACCAAATGACATGCGTCGCGACGCTTCCGTATATCGTACGGACAAATTACCCGCTTATAACAAAGGCGGTTGGGCGGACTTCGTACAGGAAACGGACTACTATGCCATGAAATGGTCTCCTGTCGCATGCAAGACATCCAATGACGAGAGCGGCTACTTCAAGACCTTCGAGAACGAGATGTACGGAATCGATGGCTGGACGCAAGGTGCGAATAACCAAGCCTTGGACAACATCCACGACTTGGTATTGATCCGCTTCGCTGACGTTCTCTTGATGCAATCCGAGCTCAAGGGAGATGCCACCGGTATGAATAAGGTGCGGGAACGTGCCGGCCTTCCGGCTATCGGCTACTCGCTCCAAGCTCTGCAAAACGAGCGCCGTTGGGAATTAGCTTTGGAGGGTACCCGTTGGAACGACATCCGCCGCTGGCACATTGCCGCCTCTGCCTTGCAGAAACAGATAGGTACGCCTATCTACATCGCTGGTAATCCAGCCACGAACAAGGCGCAAAATGGTGGTTACGCCTCCCGCTACAACACCTCCGCCGGTTTCATGAAGATACCTGAGAGCCAAATCTCACTCTCCAGTGAACTCCAGCAGAACGAAGGTTGGGGAGCGGACGCCGAGTACAATGGCTGGGCTAATTAATAACCTTTTAATTCAGAATATACAATCATGATAAAGAATATATATTATATAGCAATGGCATTGATCGCAGGAATGATGGTTTCCTGCGACCCAATCACAGAAAGTGATCCGGGCATGTCCGCCAACTTAACCGAGGCGGATCTGCAAGCCCGTGTAGCGCTTACGCAAACGACGGCCGGACAAAACAAGTTCACCTTCTCTACCAATCCCACACTGACGGTACAGGTATTGGATCAAGACGGGGCCATCCTAGCCACCGGAACCGAAGGTTCCATCATAGGCACTCCTCCCCTCACGAGCTTGACCGTCCGGGCTATGAACCAAGACGGCTCGATCACCTCTTTCTCTAACGATGTGACGATCTCCGAGTATGTGGATGTGCCTTCTATTTATGAAGGATTATTCGGACCGGAGTATAATTCTGTAACTTGGGTTTGGGATACAGATGCCAGCAATGGCCTTTGGGGAAATGGAGCTTATATGGAAAGCGCTGGCCCTGAATGGTGGCAAGTTCAAGCCGCAGACATCGACCAACAATGTACTGAGAAAGGATATGCCAAAGATGGGTTAGAAGGTTGGATGACTTTTACCTTGGCTGGCAAGAAAGTAGAAACCAGCCGCGGTCAATCCGGAACAATCGCATGGGACTTATCCGCTGTAGCCAAAGAAGGTTGGGATCAAGGTACATTAACGTTCACCGGAACCATTCCTTTATTAGGACTGGTGAAAATGGGAGACACTGATGATACCTTCGCTCCTCAATATGAATATCACATCTTGGAAGCGGATGGTGAGCATCTTAAACTAGCGGCTCCGAAACCCGGCGCAGGTGATTGGGGAGAGGCTTGGTTCTGGAATTTTAAAACAAGAAAATAAAGAAAATATATCATGAAGAAAGTATTATTCATTCTATTTGCACTATTAACAACAACTGTTATTAATATCAATGCTGACGTAAATGGTCCATCACCTTCCTATGCTGCAGAAAGAGAAGGGTATTCAAAAATGTACGTTACAGCTCAAAATCAGGACACCCATATATCAATGGTTATTGAAGATCAAAATTTCATGGAATATACTATCACCAGTGGTTTTTATAGTGGAGGTCCATGGGTTTACTTTGTTGAGCATGGAAAGTATAAAGTTGTTTCCATAGATAAGGGATATAGAGTCTCTTGTAATGGATCTACAGTTCAAGTAGGATCTGTCATAACTTTTAGCGGCGCAACTGGGCATATTGGATTTTACGTAAATAATTGATCTGAAAATGAATATCACGATACTCAATGTTCTCCGTGACATTGAGTATCTCTGATCGGATAATTGAAGAAGATGTATCTCACTAGCAATATTTTATGATGAGATTATCCCAATAATTCATTCATTCTTGTTATATAAGAGGGGCGGAGCGTTTATCGTTCCGTCTCCTCTCTTTTTATCTTACACGGTACTCGCCCAGCAAATATCCTTCCGTCAACCAAACCGCTCTCCGGCCATCTTTTTGATTTCCATAGAGCATTTACCTTGACACACCTATTTTCCAAACCTAGCGAAATAGCGAGAAAGCAGTAGCAATAAGCACCCCTTTTTGTTAAAATACAGCGTTTTCCACACACGATAGGTGCCGGAAGCCTGCGTAACTAGTCGTATTAGGCAACGCCGATACTGCCGTTGGGCATCATAAGTAGTCAAGAATAGGGTTATGAGTAGTCGCTAATGGGCATTCTTACCCTGTTATAACCCTATTGTAGCACCGTTTTTCTTCCCTTCCTGCCCCCAAAACATGAAATACGATGAATAAATTCCGCTAGAATAAAAGGCCGTTATTCAGCATTACCCTATCAACCAATCGATTGTTGTTTTTTTCTTTCGTTTTCGGGAGCATACCTTACCTTTACCCGAAAGAATCGATTCTCCATGACTTAAATTTACAAACTGTCACTTTGCTAAAAGACGCAAGACAAGGAGATGTCAAGTATCCGTGAAAGATGATACATCTTACAACGGTAATATCATACATCCTACAACAGTAAGATCATACATCTTACGGCGATAAGATGCTACAACTGTACCTTACTGAAAATTAAGTTCGTGCATTAAACTCCATAATCGGACGTTTTAAACTGAATAACGTCGCAAATATCGCAGCGTTTCTCCTGTTCTAATGTCGCATCAAGTACTTAAAATATGTATATACACGAAAGAGATAATTGGACATCATTCAGATAGGACGTTTCCGAGCTTACCGCACTCCTTGAAGAGGTGGGGCGTAAACGAGGAATGCTGTATGGCAGACTTGCCTCACACCATCCCCAACGTCTCAAACATCCCCCGGTAAATAGCGGCCTTCTCCTCCAACGGCCTCGGATAAGCTCTAGAGGATGAAGGCATACGGAACAGCCTCATCGTCCTTCCCATACAAGAAAATTCCGACGAGAAGCCCACTTTAGGCTCCTCCGTGCCGGGCAATACGGAGAGGAGGGTATCCATCGCTTTCTGCCCGGTTACCACGATCGCCACGCATTCCGGTATCTGGGACAAGACCTTTTCCGGATCGATCGGCCGTACCACCTCAAGGAACTTATCGGAGGCGTTCGCTTTCAAGCGGATCACCTCCATGGCGGTATCACCGATCCCGATCCCCTTCTCCCGGCAGAAAGCCTTCGCCTTCTCCTCGCTGAACGCCTTCTTGTCTCGCAGGAACGCATCCTTGTTCCCATAGAAAATCAAGCCAAGGATGCGCCACATATCATTCTGGATATTCGGGTAATAAAAATCCATGCTCCAACGAGCTTTTGGAGGCGGGAAACTTCCCAGCATCAGCAATCTGGTATTCTCCGGGAGGAAGAAACCTAGCGGATGCAGCTCGGTGGTCATGCTTCCTTGTTCTTTTTGAGTTCCTTCTTCTGGTCCTCTTTCGCCAGAAGCACGACGTTATACACGAAGTCCGTGATCCATTGTTCGGAGTAGCCTAGTTTCTCGGCATACTTACGCACGCTCCATGCGGCCTTCTGCACGCTGATATCCTTCCACTCGGACTTGGTCAAGATATCGTGAACCGTCTTCGTCGTCATATTATACAGCAACTTCTTCACCAGCATGGAGAAGCGGAACTTCCACTGCATCAGATTGCCAAGCAAGTTGAACAAGTCATTGCAGAAACCTTGGAACATGAAGAAATACGTCTTGATATCGTTCTGGTTCTTGCAGTTCTTCTTCACCGAGCTATCGATCTCCTTGAAGAAAGCCTCGCTTAGGCCGTAATCCTCCATCAACACCTTGCGCACACGGGATTTCTCGGCGACACCCAATTTGTTATTCTGGGTCGGTATCTTCAACATGCGTTTGAACAAAGCCATATCGGCGAGCATGTTCAAGTTGGTGATACCCAAGTTCACGGCCATAACGGCTTGATAATATACACGGATTAAAGATACGAACTCCTCCACGGAACCTTTGCCGGCCTCTTCCGCCTCAGATACGTTCTTCTTGAATAGCTTAGAAATAAAATTCATCGTACGATTATTAAATAGTTTCGAGCCGCGAATATACGAAAACTTACCGCCAATGCAGAATAACTATTCAATTCTCTCCACCGTAACCTCCGGAAATTGCTCCATCAATAGCAACAGTGGACTTTCCTCCGTGTTTTTACGGGCCTTCAACACGATGCTGACGACGTACTCGTCCTTCTCCTGATGCCCCAGTCTTTTCATGTCATAGCTTACCAGCAGGAAACCTTTCTCGTAGATAACACGGGCGATCCGGTTGATCGCCTCCTTGTCGGAGGTAGAGAATACCACCAAGGAACTTCGCATCCCGATGCTTTTAAAAATAACGCTCAACAGCTCCAGCCCGGCGAGCGTCAACAAAGTGGCGGCGATACCGAGCCCGTACATGCCTGAGCCGACGGCCAGACCGATACCGGCGGTCGCCCAGATACCGGCGGCGGTAGTCAATCCCCGCACGAATTGTTTCTGGATGATGATCGTACCCGCCCCGATGAAACCGATGCCACTCACCACTTGGGCGGCCACACGGCTCGGATCGAGACTTACGCTATTCTCTAGGATGACATCTTGGAAGCCATATTGGGAGACAACCATGATCAACGCGCTACCCAACGAAACAAGGAAGTGAGTCCGGTAACCCGCCTCCTTCGCACGGTACTCACGGTCTAGCCCGACAACGGCGCCCAGAATACCTGCCACGAAAAGTCTTAGTATGAAATCCCACATCATAATCAACGATCTTTTAGGTTTTACCCCGAAAGATAGGAATTATTTATTGATTCAGCCGCCATTCACGGTGATAAGAATCGATCGCCTCCCGGACGGAGCCATGTAGGAGCAGGAGATTCTTGCTCTGCTCGTAATCCAGACGAAGCTCTTCCATGATCATACGGGTGCCACGATCCACCAATTTTTGGTTGGTCAGTTGCATGTTCACCATCCGGTTCCCCTTCACCCGGCCAAGCTTGATCATCGTGGAGGTCGTGATCATATTCAGCACCATCTTCTGGGCCGTACCGCTCTTCATCCGCGTACTTCCGGTGACGAACTCCGGACCTACTACCGGCTCGATGGCGATCTCCGCCTCCGCCGCCATCGGGGAGTCCGGGTTGCAGGAGATAGAGGCCGTCAGGATTCCCTCGGAGCGTGCCTTACGCAGGGCGCCAATCACGTAGGGAGTCGTACCCGAGGCGGCTATCCCCACCAAGGTATCGTTCGTATTGATATGATATTGTTGAAGTTCCTCCCAAGCCTTATCCAGATCGTCTTCCGCCGACTCCACTGGATTCCGGAGCGCCCGGTCACCGCCGGCGATCAAACCGATCACCAAGGTATTCGGCATACCGTACGTGGGAGGGATCTCGGAGGCGTCCAAGACACCCAAGCGACCACTCGTACCCGCCCCGATATAGAAGAGCCTGCCGCCTCTCCGCATCCGCTCTACGATACGGGTTACCAGCTTCTCGATCTTCGGGATCTCCCGGCCAACGGCGATCGCCACTTTCCGGTCCTCGTTATTGATGCCTTCCAGCAACTCCCGGACAGACATCTGATCCAGATTATCGTACAACGATTCCGACTCGGTTATCTTTTGAAATGCCATAACTCATTCATTTTTTTCTTCGTTCGTAAAATGATACCGGATCAATCCGTTCATGGGAGCCTGTACGACCGTACCGACCTTCAAGTCTAAGGATAAGGCCGCAGCTTTCAATACCTCCTGATAATAATAGGCGATAGAGCCTACGAAATGAATCGGGTACGTATCAGCTCCCGGATATAACGCCACGTTACGGAGGAAAAAGCTACGGAAACTCGTATAGACCAAATTATAAATCGGTTGCTCGGTGATATTCTCCAACAAGAAACGGGATAAGGTAGCCAAGAAACGATTCGGGAAAGGTTGTTTATATACCCGCTCAAACAATAAGGCGGGCGTCAACTCATATTGATCCATAAACTTCTGAACCAAAGGCGCCGGCAACTGACGCTTCAAGCAATCCCCTACCAATAACTTCCCGAGCACGGCGCCACTACCCTCATCCCCCAGAATGAATCCCAAGGGAGAGATATGCTCCGTTATCTCCGTCCCGTCATACAGACAAGAATTCGATCCCGTCCCCAATATACAGGCGATTCCCGGACGGCTCCCGCATAAGGCACGAGCAGCCGCCATCAAGTCACTATACACCTCTATGGGAGCCGGGATATAAGGCGTAATCGCCTCTTCCACGATCCGGTTCTTCTCCGGGAAGGCGCAACCGGCGCCATAGAAGTAAATGGCATCGATCCGCTCACCCCTCAACGCAGGCAATAAGGCACCCCGGATTTCTCCGGCAATCTCCTCCCGTGTCTGGAAATAAGGATTGGTACCCGCTGTCACGACCGTACGCACCGGTCTGCCTTGATCCGCCAGGCACCACTCCGTCTTTGTAGATCCGCTATCCGCAATTAATATCATATACTTATTATAATATCAAATTCTGGAGAATATATACCACCGCGCCGGACAAATATCCCGCCAAGGCCAACAGAGAGATATTCTTCAAGTACCAAATAAAATTGATCCGTTCCAAGCCCATCACGACGACTCCGGCGGCGGAACCGATGATCAACATACTTCCACCTACTCCTGCGCAATAAGCCAAGAACTGCCAGAACACGCCGTCTTGCATGAAGTTCGCCAGATAAGCCGGATCAGTCGCCGCAGCCACCATAGCGTCCGTAGCCACCGGGTACATACCGATAGCACCCGCTACCAACGGAACATTATCCACGATAGACGATAAGGCGCCGATAATCAGGTTCACCGCATACACATTGCCTACCGTATCGTCCAGCCAGAAAGCGAAATCCGACAATACGCCGCTGCAACGCAAGGCATCCACCGCCAAAAGGATTCCGAGGAAGAATAACAAGGTCGCCCCGTCTATACGGTGAACCACCTTGGACAAACGCAATTTCAAGTCCTCGTCGATCGGTTTACGGGCGTATAGCATCTCCGTATAGAACCAAAGAATACCCACTCCCATCAAGATACCCATAAACGGGGGAAGATGAGTAACCGTCTTGAATACAGGCACGAACAATAAACACAACACACCGATGATCAAGATCGATAACTTCTCCTTATCCTTCAATTTCTTCAGCAACTCATTGTCCGCCTCCATTTGCGAGAACGCGTTAGGGGGCGTCACGTTGCCATGCAAGAAACGCATGGCGATCAAGACCGGGATCAACGCCGATACGATACTCGGCAGGATCAAATGGGGGATCGTGGATGAGGTGGAGATATTTCCTCTTACCCAAAGCATGATCGTAGTCACGTCGCCAATCGGTGACCAAGCGCCACCGCTATTCGCCGCTATAATAATGATACTGCCGAACACCCACCGCTCTTTATAATTCCCGAGCAACTTACGGATCAGCATGATCATGACAATCGAGGTCGTAAGGTTGTCCAACACGGCCGACATAAAGAACGTGATCACGGCGATCAACGCCAGCAGTTTCTTCTTTTTCTTCGTGGTAATATGATTCGTGATAAACATGAAACCGCCATGGGCATCGATCAGCTCCACGGTTATCATCGCCCCGATCAGGAATATAAGCGTCTCGGCGATCTCTCCGATACTATCCAGAACCTGATGCTCCACGACGAACCGGGTACATTGTTCCTTAAACGTTAAAGAACCCAAAGAGGGGAACGATTCCAAGAACAAGCTGAATTCCTCTGCTGAGGCCCTCGGGATGAAAAACGGGGCCGCGTACGTGTACATAACCCATAAGATAGTACCAATAAGCAAAGCCGTTCCCGCCTTGTTTATCTTTAGAGGATGTTCCAATGCGATCATCAAATAACCGACAAGGAACACAATGACCATTGCTGTCAACATAACTTCATGATTTAGGTTTAAACGCTACAAATGTAGAAATAATAACTCTGTAACACGATAGAAAAACAGAATGTTTTTTAAGATAATTTCACCAAACATGCGAAAGGAACCGGACTACTCCGATTCCTTTCCTATTCTCTCGAGGGAAAACTATAACCCCGAGACAACTCACTCTACAACCAACATCTTATCACCCACGGAGACCTTGTCCGTCTCATTGATATACACCTCTTTCACCACTCCATCGATCGGCGTACGGATCTCGTTCTCCATCTTCATGGCAACCAATACGCAAAGCGGGTCTCCCGCCTTGACCTCATCGCCTACCTTGACATATACCTTCTGGATCACGCCCGGCATCTGGGCCTGTATGACTTGACGGCCGACCGTCTTGGAACTGGTTCTCGACAGGCGTAATTTCTTCAACTCGTCAATCACCTGTACTTGGAAATAATCACCTTTATTCTTTACCTCATAGGTGGAATCTCCAACACTGGATATTTGTACGCCATGAGATTTATGGTTCATGATGATCGAGTGGATCGTATCTCCGCCCAGATTGTAATCTACATCATAAACGGTACCGTTTACGGATACTTTCTTGATAGGCCCGTCTTCCAGAATCTCTACCTTGAACTCTGTGTCGGGAATATCGTTAACCGTGGCAAAATAAGTCGCTAAAGCCTTTGACATAATCATTCCTCCTCTCATTAAAAGTTATTGGCCAACATTTGTAACTTCCCGTAGTGTTTCCACAGGGACTCCCCTACCAGCGGAACGGTCGTCGCACGGGCGGCCGCCTCTTTCTCCTCCTCGTAATGCTTCAAGGCGGCGGCGATCACGGCTACGGTCGGGTCGCTGTTCTGGCGACGTTTCAAGTCTTCCTTATCGAACTTGGTGTCGATAAAGGTCGTATCGTAATTCCCCTTCAAGAAGGTCACGTTATGCAACACACGCAGGTGGAACGGAATCGTTGTCTTGATTCCCAAGATCTTGTATTCCCGCAAGGCACGTATCATATTCGAGATGGCGGACTCACGGGTCCGGCCCCATGTGCAAAGCTTGGCGATCATCGGATCGTAATGCAAGGACACCTCGAAACCGGCGTAAGCGGCGCTATCCAGACGTACGTTACGTCCCTCGGGAGCCTCACGCACCTTGATCACGCCCGGAGAGGGCATAAAGTTATTTTCCGGGTCCTCTGCGTAGATGCGGCATTCCAAGGCATGCCCCCGGCAAGCCACATCTTCCTGCTTATAAGGCAGACGATTTCCTGCGGCCACCAAGATCATATCGCGCACCAAGTCCACGCCCGTTGTCTCCTCCGTCACCAGATGCTCCACTTGAAGGCGGGTATTCATCTCGAGGAAATAGAAGTTCTGGTCCTTATCCATCATGAACTCCAACGTCCCGGCACTGTAGTAACCGATTTTCTTGCAAGCCTCCACCGCTACGGCCAACATCTTCTGGCGAGCGGCCTCCTTCACGAATGGAGAGGGCGCTTCCTCGATCACCTTCTGGTTACGGCGCTGGATAGAGCACTCACGCTCATACAGATGGATCACGTTCCCATATTTATCCCCGAGTACCTGCACCTCGATATGATGGGGGTTCTCGATATACTTCTCGATATAGATGGCATCGTTCCCGAACGAGTTGGCCGCCTCGGAACGAGACATACGGAAAGCCGCTTCCATCTCATCCTCGCTATGTACCAAACGCATACCCTTTCCACCGCCTCCGGCAAGCGCCTTTAGCATAATCGGATAACCCACCTCGGCGGCTACCTTCTTGGCATCCTCTATGTCCGTCACCGGCTTTTCCGTTCCGGGTACAACCGGCACACCGGCTTCTTTCATGATCTTACGAGCCTCGGTCTTGATACCCATCTTCGCGATCACGTCGGCGCTCGGGCCGATAAAGATCACGCCCTCCTCCTCGCAACGACGGGCGAAGTCGGCGTTCTCCGACAAAAAGCCGTAACCCGGATGAATGGCGGCTCCTGTCTTCTTGGCGATCTCAAGGATCAAGTCCGGCTTCAAGTAAGAGGTATCCGCTTCATCTTCCGAGATGCAGTAGGCTTCCTCCGCATAACGTACATGTAATGCTCCGCGATCCACATGCGTATAGATCGCTACGGTTGGGATGTTCATCACCCGGCAGGTGCGGAATATCCGCATCGCTATCTCGCCACGATTGGCTACTAATACTTTCTTTATCATAAGGATTCGTTTTTAAAGAGGAATATTGGAATGCTTCTTCGGAGGATTGGATTGCCGTTTGTTGGCCAGCAACTCAAAACTACGGATCAAGCGGCTGCGTGTGATAGACGGCTCGATGATCTCGTCTACATAGCCTAACTCAGCGGCCCGGTACGGGTTAGCGAACTTCTCCCGGTAATCGGCTTGCAATTCCTTCCGTTTGCCTTCGGGATCTTCCGCGGTCTTCAAATCCTTACGGAACAAGATATTCACGGCACCATCCGGTCCCATGACAGCGATCTCGGCGGTTGGATAAGCGAAGTTGATATCGCCCCGGATATGCTTGGAGCTCATCACGTCGTAAGCGCCGCCATAAGCCTTTCGGGTAATGACGGTCACTTTCGGCACGGTAGCCTCGCAATACGCATACAGTAACTTAGCGCCATGACGGATAATTCCCTCGTACTCTTGGTTCACGCCCGGCAAGAAACCCGGTACATCCACCAGCGTCAACAACGGTATATTAAACGCATCGCAGAAACGGACGAAACGGGCGGCCTTTACGGACGCGTTGATATCCAGCGTACCAGCCAACGCGGCAGGTTGATTCGCCACGACACCGATCGTCTTTCCATTCAAACGGATATAACCGATAATGATGTTCTTGGCATATTCCTCTTGTATCTCGAAGAAGTTTTGATCATCAGCCACGGAAAGGATCAACTCTTTCATGTCGTACGGCTGGTTGGGATTAGTAGGAACCAGCAGATCCAATTGCGGATCGATGCGGTTCGGGCTATCGGTAGTAGGAACGAATGGCGGCTCTTCCATATTATTATTCGGCAAGAACGACATCAACTCACGTATCTTCAAGATACAATCCATATCGTTATCCGCCGTGCAATGAGCCACTCCGGAACGGGTGCTATGCACTTCCGAGCCTCCCAGATTCTCCATCGTAACCTCTTCTTGCGTCACGCTTTTCACGACCTCCGGACCGGTGATAAACATATAGCTCGTTTGTTTTACCATAAAGATAAAGTCCGTCAACGCCGGCGAGTAAACCGCTCCACCCGCACACGGGCCCATAATGGCGCTAATCTGCGGGATCACGCCCGAAGCCAACGAGTTCCGGAGGAATATCTCGGCGTATCCCGCCAAGGAACGAACTCCTTCTTGAATACGTGCGCCTCCCGAATCGTTCAACCCGATCACCGGAGCGCCTAGTTCCGTTGCCATGTCCATGATCTTACAGATCTTACGGGCATACGTCTCGGACAAGGCTCCACCGAATACCGTGAAGTCCTGAGCGAAAACAAATACCGTGCGTTGCCCGATCATTCCGTAACCGGTGACCACGCCATCCCCTAATGGACGCTGTTTTTCTAAACCGAACTCATGGCACGTATGTGTCACGAACTTGTCGATTTCCACGAAACTACCTTTTTCCAATAGTAGTTCGATTCTTTCTCTAGCGGTTAGTTTACCTGCCGCATGTTGCTTCGCGATGCGGTCTTCTCCGCCCCCTAACTCAGCTTTGTGGTTGAGAGCTTTTAATTGTTCAATTTTTTCCTTCATGGCGTATCTCTTTAATTATCCGGGAAACGTTCAATATATTAGAAAACAAAGTCTGTAAATGTATTGTTTCCTAAAGAAACGAAATGTATCATATATTACATCTATCGCCCGATCAATGAGATCTATCAAGAAGGATATTTTTTAGTAAATACTGAAATCTTGCGGCTTGATCACGAAACCGATCCGCAGCATGCTTTTGTATTGATTGTATTCCAAAAGGTTCTCACCGTAACCATTATAATATTGCAGGAAGAAATATTGGTTCTCGTTATTATTAAACTTATAGCTCAACTCGATCTGAGTGTTAAAGCTGAACCAAGTCTTTCGTTTGGTCAAGATAACCCCGCAGTTAAAGCGCCTGTTGTCTGTCCGGTAATTGGCGGCTACTTGGAATATACCATTATATTTAAGGATGTCTTTATTTTCCTTGCCGTCCACGATCGGTATCCAGCCCTTGAATTGAACTTCCCAGTTCTTATTCAACAGGACAGCCGCCGCTAGGGTGATCTTGTTCCAACTTCGGGAGAAGATGCTATCTTTACCGTTCGACTCGTGCTCGACCATCAAATAGCCTTTCCCGATATATTTATTCTTATGCACGATAAGGTGCCCCAAACCGATACCCGGATTAAAATTCAAGTCGCGCATCGGCAAGGACTCTTGAAAGACATTCCAAAAAGCCTTTTGCGTGTATTGCAAGAAAAGATAGGTATCGAAGGGGAGTTTACTTTTCGTAAGACGCTGGGCGATGCTCAACTGGAATTTAACGTCGGAGTTTCTCGCCGTAGGCTTGTTGCCGATAGGGATACCGCCAATAAAATAATTGTCCTTGAATAAGGTAAAATAAGGTGACTTATCCAAAATCGCACGAATACTATCCGCATTATAACTCTCTTCCGGCCCTTTCGCTAAAACTTGCGAATGTGCCATACCGCAAACAAGAAGGAAGAGAAAGGATATAATCGTTTTTTTCATAAATGATCTTAAATTATAAATGTGTCCGCGAATATAGGGGAAACGGCAGTTGGCTTTATCGCCCAAATTACATGAATAATGGTCGTTTCACCTATGAATATAATATATAAACCAAAATTCAAGAGGTTAGTTCATTTTTCCTATATTCGCGGCTATGGAAGAAATCTATAGTTATTACAAAGAAAATATCGACGCTTATACACGGCGCTTGGGTAATTTGAAAAAGAAGATCCATTTGATGGGGAGTATCCGGTTGGCTTTAGTGGCGGGAGCGATCCTCTCCTTATGGATATTCAGGGATGAGAGTTGGCAATGCCTGACGGGGATCACCTTCGCTTATATCATCCCGTTCGCGCTCCTGATGTGGTACCATAATAAAATGTACGCACGAAAAGTATACGCCGAGACCTTGATCAAACTGAACGAGGATGAGCTAAAAGGACTGGACTATGATTTCAGCGCGTTCGACGGGGCGGCCGATAAGATCTCGGGCGAGCACTCTTTCTGCTTGGATCTGGATGTGTTTGGAGACCGCTCCTTATTTCAATCGCTCAATCGTACCGTAACCGGGTTCGGGCGGGAACGACTGGCCGGTTGGCTCTCGAATCCCTTGACGGATAAGAAGGAGATCGTCAAACGGCAAGAGGCTGTCAAGGAATTAGCGGCTTTATCCACCTTACGGCAGCATTTCTATGTGACGGGAATCATCCGGCAGGACACGCAAGATACGAGAGACAACGATATCAACTTTATGGACCGACTCACTCAGCGTAAGCATAAATTCGTTGATAGCCTACCGTGGAAACTATTGATCTGGGCGGTCCCAGTGTTGTGGATCGTATTGGGTATCGCTTACTCGCTGGATTGGATCAGCGGGAGTTTATTGAATATTTATTTCTTAATCACGTTAGTGATCGCTTACGGACGAGCCAAGGAAATCAATGCGCTTTACGCGACCGTCAATAAGATGGAGTCTATTTTCAATCGGTACTCAAAGCTGATGCAATGTGTGGAAGAAGATAATTTCCAGTCGGAAGAGCTGAAAGAGATCAGCGGGCAATTAGCGAATGAGACGGAATTGGCCTCGCATGCTATCAAACGCTTGTCGTCGTATATCGGAGGATTAGACCAACGATTCAGTTTGGCGGGTATCATTTTCAATCTCTTCTACTTGCGGGATACACGCCATGCCATCCTTTTGGAACGCTGGATTCAGACTTACTCCGATAAACTTCCGCTTTGGTTCGACGCGCTGGCTCGTTTCGACGCGCTGAACTCGTTGGGTGGTTTCGCTTTCAACCATCCGGAATACATCTATCCGGAGATCGCCGACACTTATTTCCAGATGGAAGGCAAGGCTTTGGGACATCCTCTTTTGAACCGGGATGTCTGCGTAAAGAACGATATCGATATCCGCAAAAGTCCTTGGTTCCTGATTATCACCGGAGCGAATATGGCCGGAAAAAGTACATACCTCCGGACGATCGGTGTCAATTACTTATTGGCTTGCGTAGGCGCTCCGGTCTGTGCCGCCTCCTTGACGGTTTATCCCGCCCACATGGTTACCAGCTTGCGTACCTCGGATTCCTTGGCTAGCAACGAGTCTTATTTCTTTGCGGAGTTGAAACGGCTGAAAATGATTATCGACAGGCTGCAAAACGGGGAGAAGCTATTTATCATCTTGGACGAGATCTTGAAGGGAACAAATTCTATCGACAAGCAGAAAGGCTCTCTTGCCCTTATGAAACAGTTGGTCGCTTATAAGGCTTGCGGCATCATCGCCACCCACGATTTAGTGTTGGGTACTTTGGAGGAAGAGTTCCCGGAACAAATAAAGAATTACCGCTTCGAAGCGGATATAAAAGACGAGGAGCTATCCTTCTCTTATCAACTAAGAGAAGGGATAGCCCAGAATATGAATGCTTGTTTCTTAATGAACAAGATGGGAATCTTGTTTAATTGAGAATTGAGACAAGTGATAAAATAACTGTCACTTGTCAACTGTCAACTACTTTTTGTATTTGGTTTTGATTGCGGGTAGGACTTTTTGGATTTCCGCTATACGAGTGGCATCACTGGGGTGCGTACTCATAAATTCCGGCGTAGAGCCACTCTTTCCGGCGGACATCTTTTGCCAGAAGTTGACTGCCACGTCCGGATTGTATCCCGCCATAGTCATGAATACCAATCCCATATAATCCGCTTCCGACTCGTGCTTACGGGAGAAAGGAAGCATTACGCCATACTGCGCTCCCACACCATATACTGTATTGGCCGCTTGCTGTACCGCCGCACTCTTATTGCTTACGGCCGCACCTAAAATAGCCGCCCCGTATTGGGCCATTAGTTGCTGGCTCATACGCTCATTGCTGTGTTTAGCTACGGCATGGGCGACCTCATGTCCGATGACCACCGCCAATTCATCGTCCGAGGAAACTAAAGGCAGCAATCCCTCGTACACCACGATCTTGCCGCCCGGCATACAGAAGGCGTTCACCTGCGGATCATTCACCAAATTAAACTCCCAAGAGAAGTTTTTTACCTCATCCGCCATCCCGTTCGCCCGCAAATAGTCCTCCGTAGCGGCGGCTATCTTCTTTCCGACCCGGGTTACCATAGCGCTTTTGTTCGCATTCGTCGATTTTTTCGCCGTCTTTATATAATCGTTATACTGGGTAAGGCTGGACGATAACACCTCTTGGTCCGAAACCAACAGCACTTGCTTACGTCCTGTTAACGGTACGCTGGAACAGCCTGCCAATAAAAGCAAGGCCACGAATAAACTTGCTATTTTTCTCATATCCTTTTACTTGAAATTAAACCTGATACTCTCTTTTTAATAACGCAAAGATACTACCATTTTGTTCAAAACAACCACCCCCTTTCGTTCTTTCTATAGGAAGTATTAGTCTTTTCTTTCAACAACATCCATCATCTACCATCTGTTGCATGATCATCCACCAATTGGTACATGATCTTCTAACAGCTATTGCATGATCATCCAACGGCTGATAGAAGATGAATATAAATAGATGAAATGCCTAACACTTACAGTGATTAAACCTAAGCTAAGCAGGAAAATCCCTTACCCCCTACTTATATCAGAAAAAAAAGCCCTTGATTGTATATTTATTCAATAATACTCTTTATATTTGCAGCCTGTTTTGCATAAATATACAACATGAGTACAAAGAAGGAACGATTGGATGCCATTTGCGGTATTATACAAACGAAGGTGATAAGTAATCAAGAAGAACTGCTTAAAGAGTTGGAAGATAGCGGATTCTCGGTTACGCAAGCTACGCTTTCCCGCGACATCAAGCAACTGAAAGTAGCCAAGGTACACGACGGAAACGGAGATTATGTATATCGCCTTCCCGAAGAGAGTATAAGCAAACAAGCACAGCCTGAAGGCAAGAAAAAGCCGAATATCGAGTTTTCCGGAAACTTAGCGGTGGTGAAAACACGACCGGGTTACGCCATGGGAATCGCCTCGGACATAGACTCCCATGCCCCCAGCGAGATACTGGCCACCATAGCCGGAGACGATACGATCTTGGTAATCCCCCGCAACGGTGTGAGCCAAGAGAAGGTGATTGCCGCTTTATCACATTTTATATAAAAGAAAAAAACTAAGAACAAACAATAAAATGGAACAAGAAATAGAAATTGATGTTATGATCGCTGATGCCTCTCACGAGGTATATGTGGATACGATCCTAGATACGATCGAGTCTGCCGCTAAAGTCCGGGGCACGGGTATCGCCAAACGTACGCACGAGTATGTGGCCCAGAAGATGAAAGAGGGCAAAGCGGTGATCGCCTTGGCGGGAAACGAGTTCGCCGGGTTTAGTTATATCGAGTCATGGGGAAACAAGCAGTACGTGACTACCTCCGGCTTGATCGTGCATCCGGATTTCCGGGGCTTGGGTATAGCGAAACGCATCAAAGACATGACCTTCCAGCTTGCCCGCATGCGCTGGCCGAAAGCAAAGGTATTCAGCCTTACCTCCGGCGCTGCCGTGATGAAGATGAATACCGAGCTGGGATATGTACCGGTTACGTTCTCCGACTTGACGGACGATGAGGCTTTCTGGCGGGGTTGCAACGGTTGCGTGAACCACGATATCTTGGAACGCACCGAACGTAAGTATTGCATCTGCACGGCCATGCTGTTCGACCCGGCCGATCCGCATCGTGCGCAACGAGAGCGGGAGGCCCGTAATCAGACTAAAAAGGACTAAATTAATACGATAGAAAAACAACATAAAATAAAGAAACGATGAAGAAGAAAGTAGTAGTAGCGTTCAGCGGAGGTTTGGATACCTCATTCACGGTCATGTATCTGGCTAAAGAAAAAGGATACGAGGTATACGCCGCTTGCGCTAACACAGGTGGTTTCAGCGAGGAACAATTGAAACAAAACGAGGAGAACGCCTATAAGCTAGGCGCCACGAAATACGTGACGATCGACGTTACGAAAGAGTATTACGAGAAGAGCTTGAAGTACATGATTTTCGGAAACGTGCTGCGTAATGGTACGTATCCGATCTCCGTAAGCTCCGAGCGTATCTTCCAAGCCTTGGCGATCGCCCGCTACGCAAACGAGATTGGCGCCGACGCTATCGCCCATGGTTCTACCGGAGCCGGTAACGACCAGATCCGTTTCGATATGACTTTCTTGGTATTGGCTCCGAACGTGGAGATTATCACGTTGACCCGCGATATGGCCTTGAGCCGCGAGGAAGAGATCAACTACTTGAAGGAGCACGGTTTCGAGGCCGATTTCACGAAGTTGAAATATTCCTATAACGTAGGTCTTTGGGGAACCTCTATCTGCGGTGGCGAGATTCTTGATTCCGCGCAAGGACTGCCCGAGAGCGCTTATCTGAAACAAGTGGAAAAAACCGGCAGCGAGCAATTGCGCATCGAGTTCAAGAACGGTGAGGTTCATGCCGTGAATGGTGAGGTGTTCGAGGATAAGATCGCCGCTATCCAGAAGATCGAGGAGATCGGGGCCGCTTACGGTATCGGCCGTGATATGCACGTGGGCGATACGATCATCGGCATCAAGGGACGGGTCGGTTTCGAGGCTGCCGCTCCTATGTTGATTATCGGGGCGCACCGCTTCCTAGAGAAATATACGTTGAGCAAATGGCAACAATACTGGAAGGATCAGGTAGCGAACTGGTACGGCATGTTCTTGCACGAGAGCCAATATCTGGAACCGGTGATGCGCGATATCGAGGCGATGTTGCAAGAGTCTCAGCGCAACGTGAACGGTACGGCTATTCTGGAGCTTCGTCCGTTGTCCTTCTCTACCGTTGGTGTAGAATCTGAGGACGACTTGGTGAAGACGAAATTCGGTGAGTACGGAGAGATGCAGAAAGGCTGGACCGCCGAGGACGCTAAAGGCTTCATCAAGGTTCTTTCCACTCCGTTGCGTGTTTATTATACGAACCATAAAGACGAAGAGATATGATTAAATGCGGAATTATAGGCGGAGCGGGTTACACGGCGGGTGAATTGATCCGCCTGCTCCTAAACCACCCTGATGCCGAGCTTACATTTATAAACAGTAGCAGTAACGCCGGTAACAAGATCACGGACGTGCATGGCGGTCTTTATGGCGAGACGGATTTGGTGTTCACCAGCGAGTTGCCGTTAGATAGCATCGACCTTCTGTTCTTCTGTACCGCTCATGGCGATACGAAAAAGTTCATGGAGAACCACACGGTTCCCGAGAACGTGAAGATTATCGACCTGAGCATGGACTACCGGATCGAAGGCCCGGAGCACGATTTCGTGTACGGCCTGCCGGAATTAAACCGCCGCCGAATTTGCAACGCCCGGCATATAGCGAACCCCGGTTGTTTCGCTACTTGCATCCAATTGGGCGTATTGCCGTTGGCGAAGCACTTGATGCTGAATTCCGACTTGCATGTCAATGCCATCACGGGATCGACGGGAGCGGGCGTGAAGCCTTCTTCTACCTCTCACTTTAGCTGGCGCAACGACAACATATCGATCTATAAGCCTTTTACGCATCAGCACTTGGCCGAGATCAACCAAAGCTTGAGCCAGTTGCAGAAGAGCTATTCAAGCCGGATCAACTTCATCCCCGTACGCGGTAATTTCTCCCGTGGTATATTCGCCACGACATACATCGATTGCAAGATCGACTTGGTGGAGATCCGACGTATTTATGAGGAATACTATGATGATCACAGCTTCACGTTTATCACTGATAAGAACCCGGATTTGAAACAAGTGGTAAATACGAATAAATGCTTGATCCACTTACAGAAAATAGATGATAAGCTTCTTATCATCTCTATGATCGATAACTTATTGAAGGGCGCTAGCGGCCAAGCGGTCCACAACATGAATCTATTGTTCGGGTTGGAGGAGACGGTTGGCTTACACTTAAAACCCTCCGCGTTTTAAAAAATACTATAAAGATGAATTTATTCGACGTATATCCATTATTTAATATAGAGATCGTACAAGGCAAGGGATGTCATGTATGGGATAGCGAGGGAAACGAGTACCTCGACTTATATGGCGGCCATGCCGTGATCTCGGTGGGGCACAGCCACCCTACTTACGTAAAGGCGATTACCGAGCAGGTAAATAAATTAGGCTTTTACTCGAACTCGGTTATCAATAGCTTGCAACAAAAATTAGCGGATAAGCTAGGGAAGGCTTCCGGCTACGATGATTATTCGTTGTTCTTGATCAACTCCGGAGCGGAGGCGAACGAGAACGCGTTAAAGCTCGCCTCTTTTCATAACGGGAAGAAGCGGGTGATCGCATTCAAGCACGCCTTTCATGGACGTACCTCCGCCGCCGTTCGTGTCACGGATAACCCGAAGATCATCGCTCCGGTAAATGAGGATCTAGCGGTTACTTATCTTCCATTGAACGACGCTTCCGCCGTAGAGGAAGAGTTGAAGAAGGGGGATGTATCGTCCGTGATCATCGAAGGTATCCAAGGTGTAGGTGGCATCCAATTGCCAACGGATGATTTTATGCGTGAGTTACGCAACCTGTGTACGACTTATGATGCCTGTCTGATCTTGGATGAGATTCAATCCGGATATGGAAGAAGCGGTAAATTCTTCGCACATCAATATGCCGGTATCAAGCCGGATTTGATCTCGGTAGCGAAAGGTATCGCCAATGGCTTCCCGATGGGTGGGTTATTGATCAGCCCGAAATTCAAGCCGGTTTATGGTATGCTCGGCACTACTTTCGGCGGTAACCATTTGGCTTGCGCGGCCGCTATCGCCGTTCTCGATATTATGGAAGACGAGCGTTTGATTGATAACGCGGCGAAAGTGGGTGCCTATTTATTGGAAGAGCTTCATAAACTTCCGGGTATCAAGGAAATTCGGGGCCGTGGTTTGATGATCGGTATCGAGTTCGAGGAATCTATCAAGGAAGTACGTAGCAAACTTCTCTTTGAGGAGAAAGTGTTCACGGGCGTAGCCGGAACCCATACGATCCGTCTGCTTCCTCCGCTTTGCTTGACGATGGATGAGGCCAAGGAATTTATCCGTCGCTTCAAGAAAGTCCTAAACGCTTAATTGTTCTTTATTTCATAAAAAGGGAGGATGTCTGAATTAGTGTCCTCCTTTTTTCCATTCCTCCCCAACAGCGACGTAAATTAAGTATCACCCTTTGTCAAAAAAACATCATTCCCTTTTCCGAAAAAATACTAACTTTACGCAGTCTAAACTTTGAGTCTCTAATTACTAATGAACACGATCGATGAAATATCTATTTATAGGAGTATTCACTTTATTGTGCCTATTTGCCTGTCAATCTAACGATTCCAAATACATCATAGAAGGCACCCTACCCACCGCACAGCAGGATGGGGAATGGATTTATCTGGCACCCATGGAAAACGCCTCAATCGAAAATATCGATTCTACGAGAATAGAGAACGCACGGTTTACTTTCCAAGGAACGGGAGAAGAGATGAAAGTCCTCCGTATGCGCATCCTTTTGCGTCTCAAGTTCCAAGAGCTACTGGTCGTAACGGAACCGGGTGTGACCTCAGTACGGATAGACTCCATCAGCTCGGCCTCCGGTACACCGCAAAACGACGCCTTGCAGCATTGGAAAGACCGGAAGCAAAAGACCGATAGCGAATCCTATGCCCTATGGACAGCGCTTAAGACTTGCTCGCCGGAAGATTCCATCCGCATCAAGCAGACATGGGATTCCTTGAGAGTAGAGACGCAAGCTTTTAATTATGCGTTCATGAAAGAACATATCAACCAAACGGTCGGGAAATTCCTCTATAAGATGATAAAAACCTCCTTGACCGAAGAGCTACGAAAGGAACTGGATGAAGCGAATCATTAAACAGGATCTGTCGATCACGCTAGCGGTACTGGCGATAGCGATCTTCGCTTTCTTCTTCTGGATGTACCCCTATCATTTGTTCCACAAAGAGCAAATGATGCTGTTCTTGTACAGCGGCGAGTTTCTCCGTGGATATTTTCAGGAGGAAGCGTGGCTGGCTTGTCTCACCGGCGATTTCCTTACGCAATTCTTTTATTATATCGGGGGAGGCCCGTTCATCCTAAGCGTTGTCTTAACTTTATTTGCCCTGCTTACCTATCGGACATTCCGGCAATTCGTCAGCAAGAGATACGCCCTTCCTCTTATGATACTACTTGTATTATGGGAGGCCGGAAGGTCTTGCGGACTCGCCTATCCGTTATCCGCGACTCTCTCCTTGATCGGAGCAGAAGGTGTTTTCCTGTTATATAGCCGGAGCCAAACTGAGGGGCAACGTCTTCTTACCTGCATTCCCGCCATGCTTCTTTGCTATTGGTGCTTCGGGTACGGGGCATGGCTCTGTCTGGCCCTTATGCTGGCCGCCGGAATCATAGCGCACCATCAAAAGCTAAGTGCCCTGCTTGCGGCAGGTATATTACTTCTTCCAGCGACCCAATATCCCGCTACCACTTGGTGGAGTAAGCCGGATCTCGACCGGGAGTATGTACTCAGCCTCGATGTGGAACATTATTTCGGAAATATACAAAAGATGAGGAAACATCTCGAGACAGACCGCCAAATCCTTTGGGTGACCTATTACCGGAACCTGTACAATGCCACGCATCCGTCCGAGATCAACTCACCCGTATCTCTCTCCCGGAACCTCCTAGCGTGGAATCAACCGGGTACGAATGGGTTGATCCTTCCCGTGAACCCATCCGCTTCTTTTCTCTCTATCCTATTCGCCAACGAGTTATGGTTCACGTTAGGAGATATGACTATGGCCGAGCATTGCGCCATGCTAAGTATGATCTTCTCTCCTCGCAATTCGGGTAGCCGTATGATCAAACGGCTGGCTGAGATCAATCTGGTCAATGGGGATGATGAGGCAGCTCTTAAATATCTACGTATATTAGACAAGACACTCCTTCATAAAAGCTGGGCTGAAAAGAGAATACCCGGTCAGCAAACCCCGCGAGTAAAGGAGTGGCTGGAGAAGAAACGCAGAGACATCCCGACCCAAGACCAACTACGTTCCAGTAACGATGCCGTGACTTCCTTACAGAACTTAGTCGCCTCGAACGCCGGCAATCTCCGTGCTTACGAATACTTACTCTGCTATCATTTACTCTCCAAAGATCTCCGTTCTTTTGTAGAAGATTATGTACCGGGTAAGGTCTCTAGTCCCATTTTCGCCGAGGCCCTGCTGATCCATCTCGCCCGCCAAGGTAATATCCGTGCGGAAGAGCTTATAAAATACCAAATCCCGGTAGAGATAGCGAAAGAATTCGCCGATTATACCCGGCTTTATGAGGCAAAGGACACGAGTTTAAAAGAGAAATACGGCAAGACCTATTGGTTCTATTATCATTTTGCGACCACAGAGCCCGGAAAGGAGAGTAAGCCATGAAAGAAGCAAGAATCATGAAAGAGAACATAACCTATTACCTCGTCTGGATAATCTGCTTGCTGGCAGGATGTGCCCCTACCCCGAAGCAAATAGAGGATACCACAGACCCAATCCCCATGTATCCCGATTATACGGATATCATGATTCCCACGAATATCGCCCCTCTCAACTTCTTATTGAGAAACGATGCGGACGCTATGCAAGTAACTTTGAAAGGGGAATCAAAAGAGATACAATTATCTTTCGGAAAGAAAGCTATTTTCCCTTTAAACCTATGGGAAAGCCTTTTAGAGCAGGAAGTGGGCAACCGCCTGCAAATAACCGTAGTCGCCCGTATCAAGGGTAAATGGCTCCGTTACCCCTCTTTCTACTGGCAAGTAGTTCCGGAGAAACTGGATAGTTATATAAGCTACCGGCTTATCGAACCGGGTTACGAGGTATGGAACAAAATCCAATTATGCGAACGGGAGATTAATTCTTTTGAAGAACGGATTATCGCCGACAACAAAGATACCGACGGTTCTTGCATGAACTGCCATATTTACGGAAATAAGAAAGGAAGTTTATCCATGTTCCATTTACGGGGAAAGCAAGGAGGCACCCTGCTGAACCGTAACGGACATTTGAGGAAGTTGAAACTGAGCAACGACAATCTGCCAAACGGGGCTGTTTATGGCGATTTCCATCCATCGGGGCAGTTCGCCGTTTTTTCCACGAATATTATCATCCCTGCTTTTCATTCGTTAGGGAGTAAGCGATTGGAAGTCTATGATACGACCTCCGACCTAGTGGTCGCCGATTTCAGAAAGAAACAACTCATCACCTCCCCATTGACTAGCCGGAAGGATGAGTTAGAGACCTTCCCAACTTTCTCGCCCAATGGGAACTGGATCTATTATTGCTCCGCTCCCATCCAGCCGTTGCCCGATAGTATCCATAACCTAAAATATTCCCTATGCCGCATATCTTTCCATAAAGATACCAAAGAATGGGGCCGACAGATCGAAACTGTATGGGATGCCCAGAAGCATAATGGCTCCGCCTGCCATCCCAAGATATCGCCCGACGGTAAATACCTGCTTTTCACGGTAGCCGATTATGGAACCTTCCCGATCTGGCACCGAGAAACAGACCTGCATATGATGAACCTCCAGACCGGGAAGATAGATACCTTACCTGCCGTCAACTCCGATAAATCGGATACCTACCATAGCTGGTCCTCTAACAGCCATTGGTTTGTCTTTGCCAGTAAGCGGGATGACGGACTATACGGAAAGCCTTATTTCTCTTACGTGGATAGTACGGGAAAAGCCTATAAACCGTTCGTACTCCCGCAAGAGGATCCGGAACATTATGATATCACGTTGAAATCTTATAATATACCTGAATTATCCACTAGCGAGCTTCCTTTCGACGCTGAAGATGTACAAGAGATCTACTACGACGAGGAAGCTGAGACTTTTAAATAATAGAATCATGGAAAATACACGTAAATATAGATACATAAGAGGAATCGCCTCCTTATTATTCGGCTGTGCGATTTGCCTGTTTTGGGGGCTTTATTATCCTCATCATTTACATTACCACGAGCAATTCCAGTTATTCCTGTTCACGCCGGAATATGGAATCGACAAATGTCTCCATCCCGGAGGCATCGCTGAATATATAGCGGAGTTCCTGACGCAGTTCTATTATTTCGCTTGGGCAGGGGCTACGATCTTGGCGATCGTTCTCGTGCTTATCCAACGGCAAATAAACTGGCTGGCCAAACAAATGGGGGCTTCCGACTTTTGGTATCCGCTCAGCTTTCTCCCTTCCATCCTGCTCTGGGTATTTTTATGTGATGAGAATGCCCTGCTGGCATTCCCCGTCTCCATAACTCTCGCCCTCTTCGCTCTAATCATCCAGCGAAAAACCGCTCATTCATGGGGACGAATTATCTATACGCTCCTAATGATGCCGGTGCTCTACTGGGTGGTAGGTGGTGGGGCCTATTTCATCTTCGTGATCGGAGTAATAATCGGGCATTGCATCAAATCCGTGCCAGCCACATACAACAAATCCTATATTTGGATTCCTATCTACATCTTGCTTGGAATCCTATGCCCCCTATTGGCACAAAGCCTTACGCAATATCCATTGCTTAGCCTCATAACCGGTATCGATTATTATCGTTTCCCCATGATCGTTCCCAACACCCTATTACTGACAATCGCTACCGTAGCCATAATGCCCGGGGCATTAGCCTTGCTACCCCCACCGGCAAAGGGTACTAAAGTTTGGATGGCTGCTATCCCCACCCTGCTCCTTATCGGTGGTGGCACATGGATTCACGCCGCCAGCAATCCGGATAAGGAAGAGGCCATGAAATACGACTACCTCACCCGCATGAAACAATGGAACAAGATTATCAAAGCGGCGGAAAACAAAGAACCAAATTCCCCCTTCTCCGTGACCTGCTTAAATCTGGCTCTCGCCAAGACCGGACAATTAGGGGATCGCATGTTCCATTTCTACCAGAATGGAACGGAAGGATTGATCCCGACCTTCCAAAGAGATTTTACCTCACCGCTCCCAACCAGCGAGATATTCTATCATCTGGGAATGATCAACTCCTCACAACGCTATATGTTCGAGGCGATGGAGTCTATTCCCGACTATAAGAAAAGTGGACGTGCCTATATGCGTCTGGCCGAGACCAACTTGATCAATGGACAATACGCTGTCGCCGCCAAATACCTGCGGGCTTTGCAGCATACCTTGTTCTATAAGAAATGGGCGACCCATGCCATGAGCTATCTAAATAACGATGAAAAGATAGAGAAGCATCCCGAATGGGGATGGTTGAGAAAAGCCCGATATACGGAAGATTTCTTGTTTAGCGACACGGAAATGGATGTCATGCTAGGCTTATTGCTGCAACATAACAAAAGTAACCGGATGGCTTTCGAGTATATGTTAGCCTATGTCTTGCAAAAGAAGGATCTGGAACGTTTCATGAAATATTATCCGCTGGGAAAAGATCTGGGCTATAACCACATACCCATCTCTTATCAAGAGGCATTGATTTTCATTTGGACACAGCAGCATCCTAATTTCCAAGGCCTTCCTTGGAGCATCTCCCGCAACGTATTGGAAGGGGTAAGCGAGTTCGCCCGTGTCTATATGACGCAGAAAGACTCCGAGCCTATCCTTCGCCCGAAATACGAGAAGACATTTTGGTATTACTTATTATTCAGAAAATAAACGGCCATGAGAAAGCTTATCTTATTATATAGTATATGTATAGCGTTATTTACCGCTTGTGGGGATTCGGTGGTATCCCCCGAACAAATAGAGAAATACCCGTCCATCTATCCGGATTATATCGGGGTAACAGTTCCCGCCACGATAGCTCCAATGAATTTCTCTTATACGGATACCTCCTATGAGCGGATAGATGTTATCGTAAAAGGGCACCAAGGCAAAGAGGTACATATAAACGCGAAACATGTCAATTTCCCGGAAAAAGAGTGGAAGCAACTGCTCAACTCCAATCAAGGCGATAGTTTACTCTTTACTGTCTGTATCAAGCAAAAGGGTAAATGGAGTACTTACAAACCTTTCCCCATGTACATCAGCCCCCACCCGATCGATTACGGCCTAGTATACCGAAAGATCGCTCCCGGTTATGAAGTCTATAGCCGTATGGGTATTTATGAACGTGATCTATCGTCTCATAAAGAAAGACCTTTGGTGGAAAACACGCTGGTCAAAGGTATGTGCGTAAACTGCCATGCCTTCAATCGTACGGACCCGAGCCATTTCAGTCTTCACATCCGAGGGACGCATGGAGCCACTTTTATGAGAACCGGCAATAAGGATGAATACCTCAACACGAAAACAGATCAGACAATCGCCGCTTGCGTCTATCCCTACTGGCATCCCGGAGGCGAATATATAGCGTATTCCACGAACAACACCCGACAATCGTTCCATACGGTTAAGGACGAGCGGGTAGAAGTCTTGGATTTGGAATCTGATGTAGTCGTTTACCATCCGGCAGATCATCGTCTACTTCTTTGCGATTCTTTGCAAAAGAAAGACAGGTTCGAGACCTTCCCCGCATTCTCCCCGGATGGTCGTACGCTTTACTTTTGTTCCGCCGAGGCTAAAAAGATTCCCGAAGAATATAAAGAGATAAGATATAATTTATGTAGTATAGATTTTGATCCCTCTGCCGGTACATTCGGGAGCCGTATCGATACATTGGTGAACGCTGAGGCTTTAGGGAAAAGCGTATCTTTCCCCCGTCCTTCCTATGACGGCAAATATATTATGTTCACCTTATCCGATTACGGAAACTTTTCGATCTGGCATAAAGAGGCGGATCTATGGTTACTGGACTTGACAAGCGGAGACCTCCGCAAGCTATCCGAAGTAAATAGCGATGACACCGAAAGCTTTCACAACTGGAGTAGCAACTCCCGCTGGTTTGTCTTCAGTAGCCGCCGGGGTGACGGCCTTTATACCCGCCTTTATCTGGCAAGCATGGATGAGAATGGCAAGATAAGCAAGCCCTTTCTCCTTCCCCAGGAAGATCCGGAAACCTATTACGATCGCTCTGTCTATTCCTATAATGTCCCGGATTTCACGAGCGAGCCTATCAAGATCGACACAAGGGTATTTGAGAAGAAGATAACCTCGAAAGAACGTATACAGGTACAAGCTAAGAAATAAAAATAATACCACTATCCGATAAAATAATACTAGATTGTCTGCCCGATACCTCTTACATTCGCGTTCATAAAGAAAGACAGTTATCATGAAGAACACGAAATTAATTACCATGTTATGCCTAGGGGCATTAATCGCCTGTTCACCGTCGAAGAAAGGACTAGAGCCGACAAGCGAACAGGTTTCGCCGAGAGAACGTTTAATAGAGAACCTACGTGCGATTCCACAAAAAGGAATCATGTTCGGACATCACGATGATACGGTTTATGGGATCGGATGGGAATTTGACGAAGGAGGCTCAGACGTGCAAAAAGTATGCGGCGATTATCCGGCCGTTATCAGCTTTGATCTTGGAGAGATCGAACTCGGGGGAGATAAAAGCCTTGATAAAGTACCTTTCGAGAAAATACGCAAGGAAATCATCAACCAATATAACCGGGGAGGCTTGGTATCTTTAAGTTGGCATCCCCGTAACCCTAAAACCGGAGGGGACGCTTGGGACGTATCAGACCATGCTGTCGTGAAATCGATCCTTCCGGAAGGGGAGAACTATGAGAAATTCCAAAGTTGGCTAGGCAAAGTGAATGATTTCATCCTTTCCTTGAAAACAAGCGATGGCACCAAGATTCCCGTCCTATTCCGTCCTTGGCACGAACACACCGGAAGTTGGTTCTGGTGGGGACAGAATTTATGTACCACGGATGAATACAAAGCGCTATGGCGAATGACCGCCGATTATCTAAACGCTCACGGAGCAACAGACCAGATCGTATACGCTTATTCCACAGGTACAGAGCCGCAGGATCAAGCGTCTTATCTGGAACGTTACCCCGGACATGACTTGATCGACGTCCTAGGCTTCGACGCTTACCAACGGGAAGATAAGAATTTTTTCTTGAAAAGCATGGATACCAGTCTTTCCGTAATAGACAGCATAGGCAAAGCCAACCATAAGATCATAGCGGTCACGGAGACCGGCTACGAAGGGATACCAGACTCCACATGGTGGACGGGAACCCTGCTGCCTGCCATGGAGAAATATCCGGTCGCTTATGTATTGGTATGGAGAAACGCCCGTGAAAAAGTCACTCACTTCTTTGGCCCTTATCCCGGACAAGCCTCTGCCGAGGATTTCAAGAAGTTCTTTGAAAATCCGAAAACATTGTTCGCCTCCGATATCAACCTATATAAATAACATCATACATAACCAGATAAATCACGTCATATCCAGTTGTAGAGACGGGGCGTGCCCCGTCTCCCACCATCTGATAATATCATTTAAAGCAAAAACATCATGGAACAATTTCAAGAAAAAGTAAACGAACTCTTCGCTAAACACGAAACCTTGTTAAGCCGGAAAAATATCCCTTTAGAAGACGGAAACGGAATCTTCACCCGTTATCAACACCCTGTACTGACAGCCGCGCATACCCCGATCTTCTGGAGATATGACTTAAATGAAAAGACAAACCCCTACTTGATGGAACGCATCGGCATGAACGCAACCATGAACTCCGGCGCGATCAAATGGAATGGTAAATATATATTAATGGTACGTGTAGAAGGAAGCGACCGTAAATCCTTCTTCGCCGTAGCCGAAAGCCCGAACGGAGTAGACAATTTCCGCTTTTGGGATTACCCGGTAACCATGCCGGACGATCTTGTCCCGGCCACGAATATTTACGACATGCGCCTAACCGCTCATGAAGACGGCTGGGTTTACGGAATCTTTTGCGCCGAGCGCCATGACCCGAACGCAGCTCCCGGAGATCTATCCTCGGCAACCGCCACGGCAGCTATCGCCCGGACAAAAGACTTGAAAAACTGGGAACGTCTCCCGGATTTAAAGACCAAGAGCCAACAACGTAACGTCGTATTACACCCGGAATTCGTAAATGGTAAATACGCCCTTTATACCCGCCCCCAAGACGGATTTATCGACGCAGGAAGTGGCGGTGGTATCGGATGGGCCTTGATTGATGATATCACGCACGCCGAAGTCAAGGAAGAAACCATCATCGACCAACGTTACTACCATACGATCAAGGAAGTGAAAAATGGCGAAGGCCCCCACCCGATCAAAACACCGAGAGGCTGGTTACATCTCGCCCATGGCGTACGGGGATGCGCCGCCGGATTACGTTACGTGCTTTATATGTATATGACCGCGTTGGAAGATCCCACGAGACCTATCGCCACACCCGCCGGCTATTTCATGGCTCCGGAAAATGAGGAACGGATCGGCGATGTATCCAACGTTTTATTCTCTAACGGATGGATCGCGGATGAGGATGGAACCGTGTATATTTACTATGCGTCTTCCGATACCCGTATGCACGTGGCTGTATCCACAATCGATAAATTGGTAGATTACTGCATGAACACTCCGGCCGACGGGCTGACTACGACCGCATCTGTCGAGACGCTGAAAAAGCTAATCGATCGAAATCTTCCACTCCTGAAATAACCTACAAAAACCACTCATATGATTAAACTAACAGAGAAGATAGGCTACGGTTTCGGGGACATGGCATCGTCCATGTTCTGGAAACTGTTTGGCGCTTACTTGATGATTTTCTATACGGACGTATTCGGATTACCGGCAGCAGCCGTAGGTACGATGTTTTTGATAACTCGTATATGGGACTCGGTCTTTGACCCGATTGTCGGCGTCGCGGCGGATCGTACGCAAACACGCTGGGGAAAATTTCGCCCTTATTTGCTTTGGCTGGCGATCCCGTTCGCCGCTATCGGAGTGCTCACTTTCACGACTCCTTCTTTCGGACAAACAGGTAATTTGATCTATGCCTATATCACCTATTCCTTGATGATGATGGTGTACTCCGCTATAAACGTGCCTTATGCGTCCCTGCTTGGAGTAATGAGCCCGTTGCCGCAAGACCGCAATACCCTTTCTACGTACCGCATGGTATTCGCCTATATCGGCAGTTTTATAGCCCTGTTGCTATTCATGCCGATGGTGCGTTTCTTTAGTGGAAATAGCGATGAATTGGCGGATCAACAACATGGATGGACCATGGCTGTCGTAGTTATCGCTATCCTGTGCGCCATTCTCTTTTATGGATGTTTCGCATGGACAAAAGAACGGGTAAAACCGATTAAAGAGCAACAAGGCTCGTTAAAAGATGACTTGAGAGACCTATTGCGCAACAAGCCTTGGTGGATACTATTGGGAGCAGGTGTCTCCGCTCTGGTTTTCAATTCCATCCGCGACGGGGCTACCGTATATTATTTCAAATACTTTATCATTGAGGAAGCCTATGCCAATGTATCTCTTTTCGGAGTCTCCTTCGTCTTAAGCGGATTATATCTGGCGGTAGGACAGGCGGCAAACATTATCGGAGTAATCTTGGCCGCCCCATTAAGCAACCGGATCGGAAAGAAAAGAACCTATATGGGCTCCATGCTGATCACCTCGGTCTTAAGCATCCTCTTTTTCTGGCTCGACAAGACGGATATAGCCCTGATATTCACGTTCCAAGTGTTCATCAGTATTTGCGCCGGTAGTATTTTCCCCTTACTTTGGTCCATGTACGCTGATTGCACGGATTACTCGGAACTAAAAACCGGGAACCGTGCCACAGGATTGATCTTCAGTTCTTCGTCCATGAGCCAGAAATTCGGATGGGCGATCGGCACGGCTATCACAGGCTGGCTGCTCGCTTTCTTCGGATTTCAGGCCAATACCGTACAAAGCGAGGAAACGATTAGCGGAATCAAGATGTTCCTCAGTTTCTTACCGGCCGTAGGTACGATCCTGTCCATTGTATTTATCGCTTTCTATCCGCTTAGCGAGACAAAGATGAAGGAAATCACCGCTACATTAGAAACCAAAAGAAAAGAAACAAATGAATAAAATCACCGAAGATTTACAAAACGAGGTTCAATGGGAGCTAGAGAACAATATCCTCCCTTTTTGGATGAACCGAATGATTGATAATGAGTATGGTGGTTTCCATGGGCAAATCACGGGAAACGGCCAACGAGTCGTACATGCCCCTAAAGGCGCCATCTTGAACGCCCGTATCCTATGGACATTCTCCGCCGCATACCGTTTATTACGAAAGCCGGAATATCTGGAAACGGCGACCCGTGCCAAACGTTACCTTATCGATAAATTCTACGACCAAGAATTCGAGGGTATTTACTGGGAATTAGACTATACCGGTCAACCGGTGCAAACCAAAAAGCAAATCTACGCCTTAGGATTCGCTATCTACGGATTAAGCGAGTATAACCGGGCTACCGGAGATAAAGAGGCGTTGGATTATGCGATCCGTCTCTTCAAGGCGATCGAACAATATAGTTTCGACCCGGAAAAGAACGGTTATATGGAAGCCTTTACGAAAGACTGGAAACTGATAGAGGATATGCGACTCAGCGACAAGGATGAGAATGAGAAAAAAACAATGAACACCCATCTGCATATCCTCGAACCTTATACCAACTTGTACCGGGTATGGAAAGACGAGCACCTCAAAAAACAACTCCGAAACTTGATCCTGATTTTCACCGACAAGATTTTGGATCACCGTACCTATCATTTAAACCTCTTTTTCAACGAGGATTGGGAAAGCAAATACCGTATCATCTCCTACGGTCATGATATAGAGGCATCTTGGTTACTGCATGAGGCCGCTATCGAATTGGGAGACAACGAGATCCTTCAGAAAGTAGAGCCTTTGGTTCAAAAGATAGCGATAGCGGCCGAAGACGGGTTATTAGCGAACGGTAGCCTCATTTACGAGTATCACCCGGATGAGAAGAAAGCCGACACGGACCTGCATTGGTGGGTGCAAGCCGAGAATGTAGTGGGTCATTTCAACTTGTATCAACATTTCGGAGATGAGCCTGCCTTAGGCACAGCCTATACATGCTGGAAATTCATTCAGCGTTATTTGATCGACAAGGAACAAGGGGAATGGCATTGGAGCGTATCGCTCGATCACGAGATCAATCGCGAGGATGACAAGGCCGGTTTCTGGAAATGTCCCTATCACAACGGACGGATGTGTATGGAGATTATCGAACGACTTGCCGGCGAATAGCCGTCCGAAAGACCGCCTGCCGGCTCTTTTTTATCAGATTAACAACCGTCGGAAGTTTCCGACATCAAAAAAACAAGCGATATGAACAAATTCTATTGGATGGCGATCGGCCTCCTTCTCGGTTTGGTGAACCTCCGGGCCGAGATCAAGCTGCCAGCTTTGGTAGGCGACAACATGGTACTCCAACAAGCCACTAAAGTACGGCTCTGGGGAAATGCAACCCCAAATTCAAGCCTGAAAGTCCGTAGTTCTTGGGACAATACGGAATACACGGCCCAAGTAAACGATCAAGGCAGATGGGAAATCTGGGTTCAGACACCCTCGGCCAGTTTCGAAAAGCAACAGTTAACATTAGAGAATGGACAAGACAAGATTGTCTTGCATGATCTTCTGATCGGCGAGGTATGGTTCGGTTCCGGCCAATCCAATATGGAAACGCCATTAAGAGGTTTCTGGCACTGCCCTATCGAGGGAGGTAACCACGCTATCGCTACATCCGGGAAATATAAGAACTCGATCCGTTACGCTACGATTCAACGGGTCGGAGCCTTGGAACCGAAAGATTATCCGGTAGGTGGCGAATGGAAAGTATGTGATCCGCAAAACGCCCCGGAGTTCGGAGCTACCGCCTATTTCTTCGCAACCCTGTTGACCGAGGTGTTGAACGTGCCGGTAGGTATCATCAATTGTAGCTGGGGCGGCTCCACAGTGGAAGGTTGGTTGCCCAAAGACATCCTGCAGAATTATAGCGATATCGATCTATCCTTAGCGGGTAACGATGAGAAAATCCATCCGATGCTACAACCCATGATCATGTATAACGGAATGCTGAAACCGGCCAGCAAATATACGGTCAGAGGTTTCCTATGGTATCAAGGAGAGTCAAATGTCGGACACCCGGACTACGCTAAACGCCTAGCGACAATGGTAGAACATTGGAGAGGATTATGGGGACAAGAAGAATTACCTTTCTATCTGGTAGAAATCGCCCCTTACGAATATGGAGAAGGAGATCAAGCCGCATACCTTCGTGAAGAGCAATACAAAGCTACCCGGTTGATCCCCAATAGCGGTATTGTTTCCACGAACGATCTGGTACAGGATTACGAGAAACGGCAAATACACCCCAAAGAAAAACAAAAGATCGGTGAGCGTCTTTGTTATATGGCTCTAAACAAAACCTATGGTTATACAACCATCGCTTGTGAGGGCCCCCAATACGATCATATGGAAATAGATAAAGATAAAATCATTCTTTTTTTCAAGAATGCGGAAGATGGCTTCAATCGAGATAACGGGATCATAGGCTTCGAGATAGCCGGAAAAGACATGCGTTTCCACAAGGCAAACGCAACTATAGACGCTAACAAGAAAACCGTTATTATCTCAGCTTCGGGCGTAAAAGCCCCAATAGCCGCTCGTTATGGTTTCCGGAATTTCCAAATTGGCAACTTGCAAAACGTACAAGGATTACCGGTGCTTCCATTCCGCACGGATAAATAAAACGACTAAGAAAATAAAATACAATACGTTATAATATTCAAGCTTGTTCATACGTAATGTCTTATTTTCATTTGTAAGACGTATTTAGTTTTTATTTCATTCTATTGTGATAATAGAAATTACCCTCCTAAAATATTAGTAAACTTAATTCTTCCCATAAAAAAATGGGAGATCTTATTTTACAAGGAATCAGAGACCTCCTCTGATTCCTATTTATTTTTCATTCATATCATAATGTATACAAAAAATGATAGTTTGTATACAGACCATACTAATACATTGCGCTTTTTTTGCATCTAGATTTACTAAAGGGGGAAATATTTGTATAACAAACTAAATAACAATAATTTCATGAACAAGCTTATTAACAGAATTTCTCCGGAAACATCTGAAAACCGAATCTTACACGCTGGCTTTAGTATCATATTGATGTCAGAGGAAATAACACAAACCTTATCTGGTTTATCCAGTGATATGATTATTTTTATCTTAAGCGGATCCATAACTATATATTCCACTAAAGAAGAAAAGAAAACAATCGGTGAACAGTATATGATCTTTCTAAGATCATTTGAAAATTATACATATGATATCACCCTAGGTTCAAAAATCATCATTTTCTTTTTTGACAGTTTAACGATGAATGAGTTACCGTATTACCAACATCCGTACGGAATATTACCTCAACCTATCTCTAAGTGGATAGAGCTGAAAATAGTAGAACCTTTATACGGTTTTCTAGAACTTGTCGGACAATATCTTGAAAATAATTTCCTGAACTACCCTCTGTATGAATTAAAGAGAACGGAATTATTCTACTTATTGAAAAAGCTTTATAGAAAAGAGGAATTAGACTACTTTTTCTATTTATCAAGTACGCATTCAGCAGAGTTTGAGAGACTCATCGCCGAGAATTATATAAAAGCTAAAACAGTAACAGATCTAGCTCAAATGATAGGTTACGGAGTAAATTCCTTTCGAATGAAGTTTAAAAAAGCTTTCGGTATTCCAGCCTACGAATGGCTGATGCAAGAGAAATCCAAACGACTATTGGTCGCCATAGCTAACAGCGAGGATGATTTTAAGAACATAATAGATGAATTCGATTTCTCCTCGCATTCGCATTTCTACAAATTTTGCAAGGCACGCTTTGGATATAGTCCCACGGAGCTAAGGAAAAAACTTAAATCGTTGTAGAAAACACCCCCTATCAGAATATACATTTAAATTGTCAAGTTGTATAACTCCTAATAAGTTATGCTCATTTATCTTTGCCTCATTGATTTTAGACACCTATCCGTATGGATGATCTAATAAAAGATAGTGTATAATGACCACCATATTTTTTTATGTTTTACTATTCCAAATTAAAGACTGGGATAAAATTTGTGAAGAAGAGGGTAAAATGACATCGCCGATAATTTGCTATATTTTGCTAGGGGTTATCTTATTCATAATCTTGATGCGTATACTTTCCATATTGCAGTTTTTGCGATTGAAGCGGAAGGTAAAGAAACGTATTTCCCCGAAACACGATAAACCTTCCTGTAAATAAAGCCTCAACCCGCTTACATACATTAATAATGTAAAGGAAGAACCAATTCGCTTCTTTCTATGTTTATATAGGAAAAGCGTTTAGATCATGGGCTTCAACATTCCTTACACAGACAAAAAGCGGGTCGTAATTATCGGGGGCGGATTTGGAGGGTTAAAACTAGCTGAGAAATTGAAAAAGAGCAAGTTTCAAGTAGTCTTAATCGACAAGAACAACTATCACCAGTTTCCTCCCTTGCTTTATCAAGTAGCGTCCTCCGGCTTAGAATATAATGAAATATCCTTTCCATATCGAAAGATATTCCAGAAGAGAAAGAACTTTTACTTCCGGTTGGCAGAGGTATATGGCGTCAATCCGAAAGGGCATACCATTCAAACCTCCATCGGCGAATTGGAATATGATTATCTTGTAATCGCTGCTGGAACTATTACCAACTTCTTTGGAAACAAAACGATCGAGGAACAGTCCCTACCCATGAAAACGGTAGAAGAGGCGTTAGCTTTACGAGACACCTTATTAATTAATTTAGAGAAAGCGACTACTTGTACGGACCCAGACGAGAAGCAAGCTTTGCTAAATATAGTAGTTGTAGGTGGAGGGGCTACAGGTGTAGAAGTATCCGGCGCTTTATCCGAGATGAAACGGTTTGTTTTGCCGAAAGACTATCCGGATCTAGGAAACTTTCATATGAATATCTATCTGATAGAAGGGTCCCCTAAATTACTAGGGGCCATGTCTCCGGAAGCCTCCTCCAACGCTAAACGCTTCCTTGTGGATATGGGCGTTAACATCATTCTTCAGAAGCGTGTCGTGGACTATAAGGATGGGAACGTTTTCTTAGATGACGGACAAACCATACCCACTAGAACCTTACTTTGGGTAAGTGGTGTGAAAGCGGTGCATTTCGATCATATCGAAGGAGAACTCTTGACCCGGGGGGAACGGATTATCGTCAATGAATGTAATCAAGTAAAAGGCTTATCCAATATATTCGCCATAGGAGATGTCTGCTGGATGGCAGAACCGGATTACCCGAACGGACATCCGCAAGTCGCTCAGGTAGCAATTCAGCAAGGTGAGTTATTAGCCGAAAATCTACAACGGATCGAGGCTCTAAAAAAACCGAGACCTTTCCATTATAAGAATTTGGGAACTTTAGCTACTGTCGGCAGGAATAAAGCGGTTGCCGATTTAAATAAGGTGAAATTACACGGATTTACGGCATGGTTGGTTTGGATGCTCGTACATTTACGTTCCATCTTAGGAATCAAGAATAAGCTAATTGTACTGATCGACTGGATCTGGAATTATTTCACGTACGACCGTTCCATGCGTTTCATCTTGTTCATCCAAAAGCACAAACAAGATGGAACACAGGGCACGGAACCTACTTTATAAACGATAAGTCAACGTAAGCCAAGCTACCCGGGCATCACGATTGCGCTTTTGCGTCATTTCTAAGTTCGGGGCATCAATAATCGTTGTTTCTTCTAAACTATCGAATATATTGTTGATACTTAAGTTCGCGCATAATTTACGATTGAGGAAATATTGAGAGAGACCGGCATTTACGCTATAACGGCCTTTGATCTTACCTTGAGGCGTAAGCTGGTCGGAAACGTAGAAGCCGTCTACCTGAAAATCCGTAGTCGGCGTAATACTTACGTTTACATTCCCCTTCACATCCCAGCAAACCAAGGATTTCTTCTCGTCATAGCCTATCGTACGCCCATCGATCTCGTCCCGATAGATATCCCCGGAGAAACCGACCGTCAAGATACGTATCGGATTCCAGCTACCGGACAAGTCGGCTCCGACTGCTTGGCTATGTCCGATATTCTCTTTCTTCCAAACCGTCTCATCATTTACTTGGCCAGCGATCTCCATGATACGATTCGTACGATTCCGATAATAAATAGCCGGAGTCAAACGAAAACGGGGAACCGAAAACTGATATCCTAGCTCTACGTTATGTATAAACTCATCCTTCAAGCCCGGATTCCCCTGTATGATATGGGTAGGATCACTGTTATTCAAGAAAGAGCACAAATAGCTGCCATTCGGACGAATCGCCCGTTGCTGATAACTCAAGCTTAAACGATTGCTCTTATTCACCTCATAAGTAAAACGGGCACGAGGATACAAATGAAAACGAGAGCTCTTGTTCTCTTTGCCTTTTATCCCCTGCCAATAAGGGTCGTTGATCCAAGAAGGGCTAAACTCATTCATCTTAAAATGACTAAATTCCGCCTGTATCCCTATCTCCGCGTTAAAAGCGCCCCAATTCTTAACCACGTCCGCATAGATCAAATTCAGATAACGGTTGAAATCGTAATTATACGATTTCGCCGGACTTAACTCAAAACTACCGTCCACCTTATCAAAAGCAGCCGTCAGATAATCCTCGTTTCGCGCACGACCTATATAACCAAGCTTGAAATCCCAACCATCGATCTCCTGCCCATATCCAAATCCCCAGAAATAATTATGTTTCGTATGGTCGATAGATTGGTTATCCTCCGAGACGATATTCCCGTTTTGAGGATTCTCATTCTTGAAATCATTATCCTCATCATACGAGAAATTATTATAGTTGAATACGGTATAAAAACCTTGATTCTCCGAAATCTCATGGTTCCAATACGCTTCGGCGGCATAAGCTTCCTGGCGCTGGTCGTTATACCGGTTACGGATCACGTACTTCATTTGCTCCCCTTTCGGGTTGAATACCCGGTTGTTAATGCGTCCATACCGGCTATAATCCATCAAATGATACAGGCCATGCACGGTGATCCGGTCTTTCGCGGAAAGATCATAGTCTACTTTCATATCCGCCACATGTACGTCCGGACGAGCCGTGGCATTATTATTCATCTCCGTCCGGTTTTTAGCGGTCGCGGTCGATTTGCTGAAAGATCGTTCCCGGTATTCCCTCCTATAATTGTATTTCGCATTGATATGGAATTTTCCGGGATGCAAATTCAATACCGCTCCTGCGTTATATCGCTCATTCCATCCCGCCCCAAGCGTAACATATAGAGGGGAATCTCCCGTTCCATACATACGAGGCACCAGATTGAGTATGCCCGCGTCACCATCCGGCACCGCATTAATCGGAGGAAATGCCCCTAATGAGATCTGGTTAAAGAACAGGGCGGGAAGTTGGATCAGCACGTCACCGCTATATTCTTCCAGCAAACCGTAAGGAACTCCATCAACAAGCATCCCGACATTACCAGAGCCCCTGTACGTAACGGCTCCTTCCATATCGGTTATGACAGAAGGCAATTGGCGAAAAGCATCCGCCGCCGTATTGGTAACGCTACTCAAGTTATTATCTACCCGCAAGATTTTCATCCCACCCCTCTCGCTCAACCCGGCGAAACGGGTACCCTGAATCTCTATATTCCGGATCGTAAGCGTCGTATCGGCAGGAGTCTGCGAGAATACCGGCATAGCCAATAGAGCGGCCAATGGAAGAAGTAAAATTTGTCTCATATCATTATCTATGGTTTATAAACAAAAAAAGTCTGTATGTTCAACGCATACAGACTGTCCTCAAAACTCGTTTACTGATTATTATTCAGCAGGAGCAGCTTCTACGGCAACAGAGTCAGTAACCTCAACAGCTACAGAATCAGTAGCGGCAGCATCCTCTTCTACTACAGGAGCTTCCTCAACTACAGTAGCCTCTTCTGTTTCAGCAACAGATTCGGTAGTTTCAGCAGATTTGTTGCCACAAGATGCGAATGATACAGCTGCGATAACAGCAGCAAATGCAACTAACTTTTTCATTTTGTTCTTAATTTAAACGGTCTATAATATCTTGTTGTTGTAAAACGATGCAAATGTATGTATTAATCATATATGTTGTACAACATAAGACGTTTTTTTTTGAATTATTTTCTACCGCTTTTACAATATGCTGAATATTAGCTGCGTTTGCTTTCTATTTATTTATCAATAATTACTGTATAGGTAACGCTTAATGCTTTTCTTCGGTGTTTTCTCAAATTCTGTCGGATACAATTGTATCTCCGAGATCGTTTCGTAAGGAGCCAAGAGCTTGTTCAACTCTATCCTATTTTGTTCCATGATAACTGGAAGATCCGTATGCGAGATACCCGTACTATCCACCGTATCGTAATCCGGATACACCATCCCGATCAATTTCCCGTTTTTCTCCACGACCAAACTCTCCATCACGAATGGCAAATTGTTCAATTTGGATTCAATCTCTTCCGGATAAATATTTTGTCCGCTAGCGCCCAAGATCATCGTCTTGCTACGTCCACGTATAAAAATACGGTTGTCATGATCGATCGTACCCAAATCACCCGTCCTTAGCCAGCCATCTTCCGTGAAGACATTTTGGGTTGCCTCATCATTCTTATAATAGCCTTTCATTACGTTCTCGCCCGATACTTGAATCTCGCCTACCTTATTATAAGGGTCTTCCGAATCGATACGGACTTTCATGATCCCTTTCAAGATCTGTCCGCAAGAACCGGGCACATACTCATTATTATGGTCATAACTGATCAACGGGCCACATTCCGTCATACCATAACCGATCGTGAACGGGAATTTGATCTTATACAAGAAATCCGTTACTTCTTGATTCATGGCGGCGCCCCCCACGATCACTTCACGGAAACGTCCTCCCAAGGCATCCACCAAATGTTTGCGGATCTGCGCATAGATACGTGAATCCAACAGTGGGATATTCAAGGCCAACTTCAAGGTTCGCTTATTCAACTGAGGAAGGATCATCTTCTTATAGATCTTCTCCAAAATCAGGGGAACCATCAAGATCAAGTTCGGCTTCACCTCTTCGAATGCCTTTAATAAGATCTTAGGAGACGGCACCTTACCTAATAAATAGACATGCACACCGAATGCCATGGGTACCAATAAATTGAAAGCGCAACTATAGGCATGGGCCAGAGGCAGGAAACATAACTCACGTTCACCCCGGAACAATAGATCCAGTGTCCGGGCATACGTCACGTTTCCGGCTAAATTATTCCCCGTCAACATAACCCCTTTGCTAAATCCGGTCGTACCCGATGTATAGTTGATCTCCACCACCTTATCATTATCCAACTCAGCGTATTTGATATCCTCTTGGGTGAAGCCATCCGGATATTTCTCGGTCATCTTCTCATCCAGCGATTTCATCAACTTCTGGATATTCTCTCCATCCCGTTGATGCAAGCAACGATAATCGGAAAGAGAGAATACGCCGCGAACCTCCTCGATCTTATCTTCCTCCAAAGAATCCCAAATCCGATCGCTAACGAACAAAAAGACAGATTCCGAGTGATTAATAATATGATGTACATCATTCGGATTAAAGTCCTGAAGAATAGGCACGATAATCGCCCCATAAGTAACAACCGCCATATAAGCGATGCACCAACGGGAGCTGTCTTTACCGATCAACGCGATCTTGTCTCCACGACGGACTTGGCACTCATGGAATAAAAGATGAATACGTGCGATCTCCGTTGCTACATCACCGAAAGTAAAGGTTTTACTTTTCCCGTAATCCGTTAATGCCGGCAAGGCCCAGTTTTCCTTGAAACTCTCCTCGTAAATCTTAATGAAATTCTCTTTGATCATAGCACACTTTTGTGAAATTCGCGTAAAAGTAAAAACAAATCCTTACTTTTGCCATGATATAACCTATAAATTTAAAATAAGAATGAAAAGAATCACTCTCGCATGGGCATTGACCCTCTGTAGTTTTATTACATTTATCGCCTGTTCATCCCCAGATGTTGGAGAAAGAAGCATAAGCATTATCCCCGCTCCGGCCCAAATGACAGTAGGCGAAGGTACATTCACGATCCATCCCGGCATCGAGATCGGTTATGCGGACGAATCCTTAAAGGGTATGGGCGAGTTGCTATCCAACGAGATAGAAAAGTTGTCCGGCATCAAGCTGGCTTCTGCCTCAGACAAAGAATCGAATTGCATCATCTTCCTCGAGTTGACAGATCCGAAAGAGTTCGCCGACCTGCCAAAAGCTTATGGATTGAGTCCGAAAGATAGTGTCCCCGTAGATGAGTCTTACTCCCTCTCCATCCAAAAGAGAAACATCTACATCAAGGCCACTACCCTAGAAGGTATCTATCGAGGTATCACTACCTTGAAACAAATCGTGGGTAGTAACCTACAACCCGGAGGCGAGAAGATTTATCTACCGCTACTGGAAGTGAAGGACGCACCTCGTTTCGCTTGGCGCGGACTCTCTTTCGATGTATCTCGTTGCTTCTTCGATCCCGAGGAAGTGAAACAAGTGATCGATATGGTCGCCTTATATAAGATGAACGTACTGCATATGCATCTTTCCGATAACCAAGGTTGGCGTATCGAAATCAAGAAATATCCCGAGCTAGCGGAAATAGGAGGTCAACTTCCCAACAACGGCAGAAAAGGTGGCTATTATACGCAAGAGGAATTCAAGGATCTCGTGAATTACGCGAACGAACGCTTCATCACGATCATCCCGGAAGTGGATATCCCGGGGCATACAGCTGCCGTATTCGCCGCTTATCCGGACTTCAAGAACGCGGTTAAATTCAAGACCAAGGTTAACATCCCGGGGCAGGCCTTCAATGCCCTCGACGTAGACGATCCGAAAGCGATGCAATTTACGGAGGATGTTATCGCAGAGCTAGCCGCTTTAGCACCCGGAAACTACATTCATATCGGAGGCGACGAGGCGATCGGCTTACCCCATGATAAGTTCGTCCGTTTTATAAATAAGACACGGGAAATCGTGCTGAAGAATGGAAAGAAAATGGTCGGCTGGCAAGAAACCGCCCGTGCGGATATCTCGGAAGGCGATGTCATCCAGCACTGGATTTATCTGAAGCAAAAAAGCGAGGACTCTTCTAAGAAAAAAGATAATATACCTGCCGAATATAAAGAGATCATGGCCTTATTCGCCGAATTCATGAAAGAGGCACCAAAAGATCCGGGACTTGGTATATCCAAAAAAGCGAAAGTGATTCTCTCGCCGAGCGGTTACGTTTATCTGGACCATAAATATATGGAACCAAGTGCGGACTCCACCCAAAACGCGGAGCAAGAACGTCTGGGCATGGCCGCCTACGAGAAACAAACGATCCAAGAAATGTACGACTGGGACCCGATGACCTTCAACCCCACTGTAGAGAATCCTCAAAAAGATGTAGCGGGTATAGAAGCCGCTATCTGGTGCGAGACGATCACCAATTTCAGAGATCTGCAATTCCTGTTAATGCCCCGTTTGGCTGGTGTCGCCGAAAAAGGTTGGTCCAAAGTAGAGAACACACATTGGGACGAATATAAAGTAAGACTTGGCGCGCAAGCCCCCTTATGGGAAAAGGCCGATTGGAACTATTTTAAATCATCCTTAGTGGATTGGAAATAACAGTACAAAATCTTCATAACATTACGAATATTTCGAAATAAATTAAATATCTTTGTCCTATTAACTTTAGGACAAAGATATTTTTATGAATAAATGGCTTATTATATTTGCGATATTACTAACCGCTTGTACCGGCACAAGCGAGAAATCAGAGGAATGTATAACAATTGACCTAGCAACTGTTTTTGACCATCAACCTCAAGAAGTAGCCTTAAAGAAATGGGCGAAATCCATCCAATTCATCCCTCTGCAAACGAATGACTCAATCTTGATCAAATACATCTCCCGCATTATTAAACACGGCGATAAGCTATTGGTGCAGCATGATAACAGAGCTTCTGTTTTCGACTTGGCAGGAAAATATTTATACGATATCGGCAAACAAGGAGGAGGTCCGGATGAGTTTAGTCGTATATCCGGACTAGAACCTCATGATCATCTTATTTATATAAAAGATAGCCCCATCCGAATAAAGATATACGATTGGCAAGGGAAATTCCACCAAACCATTCAAATTCCGGATAAGAACATCCGGGGATTTTATCCCCTCCCTAAGACGAACGTTATCCTAGGTCACGTACCCAACCTCTCTGGCAACGCACCCATTCGGTTCTATTTTTGCCAAGATACAGTCATATCGGATAGCATACCTTACTATAAATCTTATACAGAACCTCCTTTCGTCATGACATTTACCTATGAGTTCCGTCCTTTCGACGGAAATAAGATTGCCGCATTTAAGGAGTTGTTCTGCGATACGATATTTAAAGTTTCCAACGACATGAAGCTAACTCCTTATGCCGTCCTCGATCTAGGTAAATACCGAACGCCCGAGGAACTCCGTTATAATATCACGATAGACGATATAAAAAACGACCTGTTCAGGACAAAGACGATCCCTGTCATACCCGGGCAAATCGGAGACCGGCTCTATATGCATAACTTCTCCGATAAAGATACCTATACATTATATTATGATATAGCGGAGAAGCAATTAGCCTATGTACAATTCATATACCCGGAAAACTCATTTGAACTTCCCGAAGAAGCCTATTTCACTCCCAAATACATCTCAAACGACAACCGTTACCTAATCGATTGGGAGCAACCCGAGAATGATAACAATCCGGTATTAATCTTAGTGGAGCCCTAGTTGCCGTATTTCCTCTATCGGCACAATAAACAAAACAAGGCCGCAGCAAGGACTATTCGATAACAAGTCTTCATAAATAATGTTGCTTGACTGTATCTATTCCTTAAGTTCACGGCATGGTTTTTACAGACCACGTCATGGTTTATACAGACCACGACGTGAATCGCACAGACCACGACGTGGTTTGTAGAATATATCCAATAGTAAAGAAGAATAGATAGGCTTCCGGAAAACTATTTATGCAATAGTAAAGAGTTTTTAAGTCCATCTCAATCCGAACTCTTTACTAATCCGGGCTTAATTAGTACCTTTGCACTCTAACTAAATCGAAAATGATAGATCAGACCGTATTTAACAATAAAAAGGCCGCTTATTATACGCTGGGTTGCAAACTAAATTTCGCGGAGACCTCTACCATTGGAAAGCTATTAGCCGAACAAGGGGTACGCAAGGTGCGTCCCGGGGAAAAAGCGGATATATGCGTGGTGAATACTTGCTCCGTAACGGAACTAGCCGACAAGAAATGCCGGCAAGCGATTCGCCGGATCGGTAAACAACACCCCGGTGCCTTTATCGTGGTGACCGGTTGCTACGCACAGTTGAAGCCGGAGGAAGTCTCCCATATAGAAGGCGTTGACTTGGTTCTTGGCGCCGAACAGAAATTAGAGATCCTTCAATATCTGGAGAACCTAGAGAAGAAAGAAAATGGTGGAGCGGTTATCGCCTCACAAAGCAAGGATATACGTTCCTTCTCCCCTTCCTGCTCGGCGGACGACCGTACCCGTCATTTCTTGAAAGTACAAGACGGATGCGATTATTATTGCTCTTACTGCACCATACCCTTCGCCCGCGGAAGAAGCCGGAACGGGACGATCGCCAGCATGGTGGAACAGGCGCAGGAAGTCGCACGTAAAGGAGGCAAGGAGATCGTATTGACGGGCGTAAATATCGGGGATTTCGGCAAAAGTACCGACGAGACCTTTATCGACTTAATCCGGGCTTTGGATGAGGTAGAGGGAATCGTACGCTATCGTATCTCTTCCATCGAGCCGAATCTGATTACCGACGAGGCAATAGACTTCGTGGCTCACAGCAAACGTTTCGCTCCTCATTTCCATATCCCTTTACAAAGCGGCAGCGATGCTGTCTTGCAATTAATGCGCCGCCGTTACGACACCGCTCTTTTCCGTCATAAGATCGAAAAGATCAAGGAAGTAATGCCGCATGCTTTTATCGGTGTAGACGTAATTGTTGGAACCCGTGGCGAGACAGACGAGTACTTCGAGGAGGCACGCCAATTCATAGGCAGTTTGGATATAAGCCAACTTCACGTGTTCAGCTATTCGGAACGCCCCGGAACCCAAGCGTTGAAGATCGATCACGTGGTAGATCCGAAGACCAAGCATGCACGCAGCCAACAACTCTTGGATATCTCGGATCGGAAACTACATGCCTTTTATGAGGCCCATATCGGACAGGAAGCGAATGTCTTATTCGAGCATACCAAGAAAGACGGCAAGATGCACGGTTTCACCGAGAACTATATAAAGGTAGAAATCCCTTATGATGCCACCTTGGTCAATGAGACCCGCAAAGTCGTACTAGGCGGCTGGAATGAGGATCGCACCGCATTAATAGTCAACAATCAATCATCAACCGTCAACTAAGATGTGGGATAAAATACAATATGCCTTTCTTTATAGCTGGGTAAAAGTACACGCCTTACTTCCCATGCGAGCTTTATACGTGTTATCAGACATCCTATATGTCCTTATCTATAAGATAGCCGGATACCGGGTAAAAGTAGTGCGCCGTAATATAACCGCCTCTTTCCCGGATAAATCCAAGGCAGAATTACGCCAATTAGAACGTCGGTTCTATCATCATTTCGCCGATTATATCGTAGAAACGATTAAACTAGCCCATATCTCTCTGGATGAGATACAACAGCGTGCTTATCTGAAGAACCCGGAATTGGTTGACCAACTTATGGAGAAAGGCCATACTTGCTTCATCCTCACGATGGGGCATTATGGCAACTGGGAATGGTTCTCCGGATCGACCACCCGTTTCGAGGACTCACGCATCTATCAGATATACCGTCCGTTAAACAACAAGGCCTTTGATAAGCTATTCGCCGATCTCAGGACACAGTTCGGTTCTTTCGGCATCAAGAAAAACGATACGATACGGGATATCATCAAGTTAAAACAAGACAAGACCCGCTCTGTCGTCATCTTCTTGGCGGACCAGACACCCAGCAAGGCGAACCTGCATTATTGGACCGAGTTCCTTCATCAAGATACAGCCATATTAACCGGTCCGGAGCGTATCGCACGCAAACTGAACCTGCCTGTGATCTTCCTCGATACCCAAAAGGTAAAAAGAGGATATTACACCGTAGACATGAAGCTGATTACGGAGAATCCAAAAGAGACTCCGGAGAATTACATCACCGAGCGATACGCACGACTTTTAGAGAAAATGATCTTGCGTGATCCGGCCTACTGGCTATGGACCCATAAACGTTGGAAACATAAACATGAGCAACAAGGATGAAAAAAGTAGCGATTGTCATCTTAAACTGGAACGGAAGAAAGCTAATGGAGGAATTCCTTCCTTCCGTCGTATCCAACTCTCCGGAATGGGCGGAGGTTATCGTAGCAGATAACGGTTCTACCGATGACTCGATCGAGATGTTGAAAGCAAAATTCCCCACGGTCAGCATTATCTGCCTCGACCGGAACTACGGATTTGCCGAAGGATATAATCAAGCGCTCAAAAGGCTCGACCATGAATATTGCGTTTTATTAAACAGCGACGTAGAAGTTACTCCCAATTGGTTAGATGCCCCGATTGCCACTCTCGACTCTGATCCGTCAATCGCTTGTGTCCAACCCAAAATACGGGCTCAACGAAATAAAGAATACTTCGAGTACGCGGGTGCGGCCGGAGGATACATTGATAAATACGGCTATCCATTTTGTCGGGGGAGAATCTTGCATATCGTGGAAAAGGACGAGGGGCAATACGACACTCCCGCCGATATCTTATGGGCGACAGGAGCCTGCTTATTCGTTCGTACGGCTACGTATAAGGAAGTCGGGGGATTGGATGCCGGATTCTTCGCACATCAAGAAGAAGTCGATATGTGTTGGCGTTTACGTTCCCGGGGATATCGGTTGGTATGCGTCCCACAATCCATCGTTTACCATGTCGGTGGAGCCACCTTGAACGCGGAAAGTCCCCGCAAGACTTTCTTGAATTTCCGAAACAGCTTATTGATGCTTTACAAGAATTCCCGGGAAGAAGATCTAAAGCATGTGATGTGTGTCCGCTTTTGGCTAGACTATATCGCCGCCGCGAAGTTCCTGCTGGAAGGACATTTCGCGAACGCCAAAGCTGTTTATGAGGCACGGAAAGCCTATCACCAACTCAAACCGGAATATACGCCTAAGCGTAAAGAGAATCTGGAGAAAAGAACACTGAGCACCATCCCGGAACTTATGCGGGACAGTTTAATTCTGGCATTTTATCTAAAAGGGAAGAGGACATTCAATGCGATAAAGAATAGACGATAAAGAAACCGGCCTTCTTACTTCCCCTAAGGAGAAAAAGAAGACCGGTTCGCAAAAAATATATAAGATTTTAATCAAACAATAAATTCCTTAATACCTTTATTTATTTTATAACAGCGCTTAGATACCAATAATACATTTTTCTCACGCCATCCTCTATATCCACCCGGTGATGCCATCCCAACTCATGCAGTTTGGTCACATCGGTCAATTTACGCATAGTTCCATCCGGTTTTGTGGGATTGAACTCTACCTTACCTCGATAACCGGTTGTTCTCACGATCAAATCTGCCAAAGTAGCGATCGAAATCTCCTTCCCGGTACCTATATTAATATGGCAATTACGGATATCAGTATCTCCTTGCGAATAAGTATCCTTAAAATCCACATGTTCCATGATATATACGCTCGCATCTGCCATTTCCTCACTCCATAAGAACTCTCGAAGCGGCTTACCAGTTCCCCATAGCTCCACCTTATCCGAAGAGATCCCATAACGAGCCAAAACCAAAAGAATATCCTCTTGGGAGCAATGTCCATCAATACCCTCCACTGGACGGGCATCTAAATCCCGGCAAACACCTTGCCAATCTCCCTCATTCAAACACTTGCCCAAATGGATCTTCCGTATCATAGCTGGCAATACATGGCTACGTTCCAAATCAAAATTATCATTCGGGCCATATAAATTAGTCGGCATCACAGCGATATAATTCGTACCATATTGCAGATTAAAACTCTCGCACATTTTCAACCCTGCGATCTTGGCGATCGCATACGGCTCATTCGTGTACTCCAGCGGAGAAGTCAGCAAAGCGTCCTCTCGCATCGGCTGCTCCGCATCACGTGGATAAATACAAGTGCTACCTAAAAATAACAATTTCTTGACCCCATGGCGAAAGCTCTCACCAATCACGTTCTGCTGAATCTGTAAGTTCCGGTAGATAAAATCAGCCCTATACTTACTATTCGCCATAATCCCCCCTACATGAGCGGCTGCGAGAATCACGTACTCCGGCTGTTCCTCATCAAAAAAGCGCTTGACAGCGATGCCATCCAATAAGTCCAGCTCTTTATGCGTACGTCCTACCAGATTCTCATATCCCTTTCTTTCCAGATTCTCCCAAATGGCAGAGCCGACCAATCCTCTATGGCCGGCTACATATATCTTAGCGTTCTTCTCCATCATTTCACGATGCCCTTCTCTAGATACTCAGCCAAATTAGTACGAACATGCGCAGAGGCACGTTCCACGGCCACCTTCGCCATATCCGCATCCACCATTATCTTCACCAGTTGCTCAAAAGAGGTCTTTTGAGGATTCCATCCCAGCTCACGTCTCGCTTTCGATGGATCTCCCCAAAGATTAACCACATCGGTGGGACGATAGAAATCGGGAGATACCTCCACCAGCACCTTTCCCGTCTTGCGGTCGATTCCCTTCTCATTTTCTTCCTCACCTTGCCAGTACAATTCAAAGCCCACATAACGGAAAGCCAATTCGCAAAACTCCCGTACGGAATGTTGCTCACCCGTAGCGATCACGAAGTCCTCCGGTTTCTCATTTTGAAGGATCAGCCACATACATTCCACATAATCCTTGGCATACCCCCAATCACGAAGCGACGATAAATTACCCAATAAAAGCCGGTCCTGTTTCCCTTGTGCGATACGTGCGGCAGCCAACGTGATCTTACGAGTCACGAAAGTCTCGCCCCGTCGTTCCGATTCATGGTTAAACAAGATACCCGAGCAGCAAAACATATGATAAGCCTCCCGATACTCCTTTACGATCCAATAACCATACAGCTTCGCCACCGCATAGGGGCTATACGGATGAAAAGGCGTTTTCTCATTCTGAGGAACCTCCTCCACCTTCCCATATAATTCGGAAGTAGAGGCTTGGTAAATACGACAAGTACCCGTAAGATCATTTTGCCTTACCGCCTCTAGAATACGTAATACCCCGGTAGCATCCACATCAGCCGTGAACTCCGGTGAATCAAAAGAGACTTGCACATGGCTCTGCGCAGCGAGGTTATAAATCTCCGTAGGCTTTACCCGCTTCACCACCTGCGAGAGACTCGTGGAATCCCCTAGATCCGCATAGTGAAGATGGAAATCGGGATGGCCTTCCAAATGCGCGATCCGTTCCCTAAAATCAACAGATGAGCGGCGAATGGTGCCATGTACATCATATCCTTTCTCCAAAAGGAATTCGGCCAAGAAGGAACCGTCTTGGCCGGTAATACCAGTAATCAAAGCTACTTTTCCCATAAAGATATTTTCAGAAATCACCGCCATTCCCTTTCTGAACAGCAGTGACTTTTTATATGTAAATTAATTCGATCCTCCTGTATGCTCCCGATTATACGTACGGGTGACGATCGCCACACTTCCGTACTGCCTACCGGAAACCGATCGCCCTAAAGCGGATACAGACAAAGCCTTTACCTCCTGCTGCCCACTAATCGTCAAAGCCGTACCAACCGGCAAGATCACGTTGATAGGATAATTACCTGTCACAGTCGTAACAGAAGCACCGGCAATACGAGCCAATATCTCAACAAGATAAGCCGTAACCCTATTGGTTCCGAAAGATTCGATTTCCGTCCCGATCTTATAAGCATAAGAAGCTGAACTCACGCTCATATCACCACTTCCATACAAATTATCCCAAGAATCCTGACCAAAGCTGACCGCTTCCGAAGAGGAAAAAGAAGTAACCTCCGCACCCAAAAGCAATGTATAAGAGGTAAAACTGTCGGCTATCACCGTCACTTTATTACCTTCCACTGTATAATCCGCATCTACCCACTGGCCATTTACATATTTTTGAGCTGTAAGAGCGGTCGCCACATCCGGATCTACGTCATAAACCAAATTAAGAGGCTCCCGCAATGTCACTGAAACATCTGAGCAACTCACATTCGTTCCAACCAACACTACCGACTCCGTGGCCCGCAAATAACTCCCCACGGCTTTCGTTAACGAGGAAGCATCCTCTAAAGAATAAGTGGGAGTAATCGTGATCAGGCTACCTGCAGGAACAGCTCCAACCGGAGCCGATATGTTTATCTCGACTTTTCCTTCCTCATTCCCCTTTATTGTTTCCGAGGAAACAACGGCTTCGGCAGAACCATCCTCCTTTGCGAAAACCTCGGTACCGGAATTACTCAAAGTCACATTCCATACTCGATTCTCGCTCTTCTCGCTACCGGAAACCGTAACGCTCACCTCTTTAGAGAGTTTCCCACTCGCTTCCGCTTTTAAGGTATACGTACCAGACTTCACGTTCTCAAACAAGAAAGTACCATCCTCGTCGGTTGTTCTCGCCCCGGAGCCACTCATCGTAACCGTAGCAATGATACCCTCACCACTCATACTGGTTATCCGTCCACTAATACTATGAGCGACAGCAACGACAGGCGGAGTTACATTCTCATAATCTGGATCATCCTTCTTACATCCAGCAAAACACAAGGTCATCGAGACCACCAAGAGCAAACATGCCCCCGTTCGCATTAACTTCTTCATGACTAATAAATTATTAATAAGATTTAAAACAAATTCATTTGGAAACAGATACCACCGGAAAAATACTTGCCATTTTGTAATCCACCTTGTAGAAAAAGATGTTTCCACAATAGACAATCCACGCCAATATTAACTTCATTTCCGGTGTATTCCGCTATGACACGCAAATCCGGAACCCATTTAGGTTGCCATGTAATACCGCCAACAACATCCTCCCATTTCTCACTATAAGTAGTCGGGCAATAACGGTAAGCCAAATTGACCCCTATATCGTGCCCCAATGGTTTAAAATGCTTGGTGGCAACAATGTAGTAATTGCAAAAATATCCTGCCCCGGTTCCCCCATGGCCATGCCGTTTGGTTGGCGAGCCTAAAAAATCATTCGAGCCAATGGCTATAGCAGGATAATAACGCCCCTCACGTAAAGGATTCAACTTAACAGAAAAATACCGGTCTTTCTGATTGTATTTAGGTTTCTCGTATCCTTCCAACAATGATTTCTGAAGCGTAAACGTATAACCGATTTCCACCCAACGGAAAGGAGTGAGTGAGAGATAAAAATCCACGGTATTGTATTTCTCGCCATCATAAATAAAGCCATACCGTCCATCATCATCCGGCGTGAAATGCTTGTTCATAAAATAACTGCCAATACGTGCGGTACCCTCCTCATTCATATCTGCCGAAGGCGTATTGATCAGTCCCGACAGACCAGTATAAAGCTGTGCCGATGCGGAAAGACACCATGCCCACAGGAAGACAAGAAGAAGCATCTGTCGAAAATTCTTCACTATTCGTTCTTCATTCTTCATTTTTCTTTTCCTCCTTTCTTCTCTTAAAGGTAAAATCAGGAGTCATCGTGTCCGTACCCCACGGTAGCAAATCACGGTCGAACCATCCCTCCCGCTCATTCTGCTCAGGATCGGTAAAATAAGTACAGTTGGCGTAACCGTTACCTTCCACACTATACGTCAAGCGAAAATTGCTTGCCGGACGGATATTAATTTTCCGCACCGCACGCTTATAGGGAGGAAGCATCATGATCACTTTGAAACCCGCATCTTCCTTACCCTTGTTACTATAGGAAACATAGACACCGACGCTGACATGCTTAAAATGGCGAAATCCCTCACCCATCATGCCATAATCACCATACACATAACGTCCCCCTCGTATGGATATCTGTGTATTCCACCGATGAAGATAAAATTCAGGTCCTACTTGCGCAGTCAGTCTCTTCATCGTACTAGCTTCCCATCCCGTTGCCATCGAACAATATCCGGTCAGTCCTACTTGCGCAGTCATGGCAAGCCATGGGTTGAAAACAAACATATTCTTCAAGTCCAGCCCATACCGTTCAGAACCGAATAATCCCCCGGAAAGCTTCATTTTCCAATGCTGTCCTACGGCAAGCTGTTTGGAGAGAACCGCCATATTCAAACGTACTTTCTTGTACCGGTCTCCATACTGGTTAACTACCGGGACAAATACTTGCGCAGCCGCTTCCCATCGGTGTCCCATGTTCCATTTGATACCCGGTGTCAGATTAAGCAGCACGTCATAGACACGGTTGTTGAAATAGATATCCCTGTAATTAAAATCCGCTCCCATAAATATATCCACCGTTCCGGACCTTGTTTGTGCGGATAGTTGTAACGAGACAGTAACCAAGAGAAGCAAGAGTACCACCAAAAATTTCTTCATCGTCCTATTTTGTATCAATTTGTATTTTGCGATTTCCACCACCTTATATACATAACGCAAACAGTCCAGCAAGGCATTCGATCGTACATGATTCTCTCGGTAAGCCCGCACATGGTCTGCGAGTATCTGCCGATGGCTGGCCAGCCCCGAAGTGGAAGCCCCGCCTGTACGCATTGTCACGCAATCCATTGGGACATACTTAATGGAGATTTTTCCCACATAAATCAGTCGTAATAAATTCTCGAAGTCTGCCGCCACCTTGTATGATGTGGAAAACATCCCGTAACGCTCATACACCTGTTTCCTACAATAGAAGGATGGATGGGCAGGCATAAAACCTAACAGCATTTTCCACCGTTTGAAACTTGCGGATGAATAATAACGGACGCATTTGTCCAAATCCTTGTCATCCACATAATGAATATCCCCGAACACGGCATCGACATGACAGCCCACTAATTCACCGACCAGTTTCTCTACAGCATCCGGCGATGTATAGAAGTCATCCGAGTTCAGTATTCCCACCACTTCACCGGAAGCCATCCCGATACCTTTGTTCATGGCATCATAAATACCTCTATCCGGTTCACTGATATACCGTAACCGACCATTATAGCGTGGCTCATATTCCTGAACCAACCGCATTGTTCCGTCCATGCTCCCCCCGTCTACTATGATATGCTCTATATCGCAATAGGTCTGAGCTAGTACGCTCTCCAGGGTATCACGCAACGTGGCCGCACTGTTCCATGTGACGGTGACTACTGAAACTTTCATGTAAATTACAATGTGATGTTGTATTTATCTTGCAAGAAGTGCCTCATCTTCTCCTTGTCGTCTCCACAAGCCTTCTTTATTTCATATACCTTGGCATCCACAAGGGTACGGTACCACCAGCCTTGCAAAAAATCCCAAAGAAAACCTTCCTTACCATCCAAAAATCCAAGTTTGATGATATAACGGTAAACAAAGTATCCAAAAGCCCTCCAGAACAAAGGCATCCGGGCATACCGAGCTTTTTGCGTCCGCTTCTTTTCCACCTCTCTCCCGTAATCTTGCGGCAGGGAATCCATATTCGTCAAATGATATTCGGCATCTAACAACAATGCCGCCTCACGGGTAGCATACCCGTTATGCTTGTCGATGAACAGGCCAATAGGCATACGGTTGTCATCCACAAATTGGTTCTTCATATCAATTGTCTCTCCCGATAATACTGACAGATGTTCGTCCATCAGTCGCTTCTCATACCGTGCCTTTCCTTTTCGAAAAATGCGGATAATACGGATGTTATTCACGATACCGTGATGTAGTATCTTTCCGCAGAAAGCGCGCGCGAGAGAGAGAGAGAGAGCCGAAACACTCTCCGGTATAACTGGTAATTTCTCCAGTAATTCCTCAATCAGTCCGGACAGTAGATACTCGTCCGCATCAAGGCGGAGAATCCACTCCGTAGTAATCGGAAGATTATCTAAAGCCCAATTGAATTGCTCAGCCTGATTTCCCGGCCATTCATGTTCAATAACCTCAGCTCCTAACTCTTTTGCAATTTGCGCGGTTCGATCAATTGAGAAACAATCCACGACATACACCTTTGAGGCAAATTGCTTTACGTTCTCCAGACATCGCCGAATATGTATTTCCTCATTATACGTGAGGATAATAACAGAAAGATCCAGCATTATTTATTCTTTGATAATACGTTTCTTGATAAATTTGGCAGGATTACCACCGACTACCGTCCATGGATCAACATCCTTAAATACAGCAGCACGTGCACCTACCACCGCACCTTGTCCTATAGTCACTCCCATGCCCACAAAAGCACCAGCTGCTATCCACGCCTGATCTTCTATCACGATCGGCGCAGTGATGAGCGGATTCAGCTGACTCGTTATGTCATGACTTGCCGTACAGAGATAAGCCCCTTGCGACACGGTGGTGTTAGCTCCGATTTTTATAAGGTCTACATTATAGCAGTCCACATCTGAAGCCAGACAACTATACGCTTCCATTTCCAGATTGGCAGGATAATAGACCTTTGCAGAAGAATAGATCACCGCTGTAGGATGAACCTTCGCTCCAAACAACCGGAGCAGGAAACGTTTCCACCCGCTCCCCATACTTCGGGACAGCGGGCGGGCAAATACGCCCCATACCACGCTCCATAGCAGACGGACTAACTGATGCTTTCGTCCTAAGGTATTATGGTACTTAGACAAATCAATCTTTGTTTCATTCATTGTATATTAATAAGTCAATCCGCTCTGATATATTGTTAAGTATAACTAACAATGCAATGCTTTTTCAGTCATTCTGTTTGTTATAACTAACAACATGAGTATACTTGTACAGTATTATAAATCATACTTAATAACAGAAACGATGAAAGAAATCATAAACCGGCCCACCTATACCGACCGTATAGCCCCCTTTATCGGGAAAAGCATCATCAAAGCATTGACTGGACAGCGTCGTGTCGGTAAAAGCTGCTTGCTTCAACAGCTCAGCGACCATATCCGACAAAGCCACCCGACCGCTAAAATCCTTTTCATCAATAAAGAGTTGTCCACATTCTCACATATCCGGACGAGTGATGACCTGTTGGCAGCAGTCACCAAAACTTTTACTCCTGCCGGAGACGGCGGTTGTTATCTGTTCATTGATGAAGTGCATGATATTCAAGGATTCGAACATGCGTTCCGTTCTTTGTTGGCCGAAGAAGCCTACGGCATCTACGTCACCGGCAGCAACGCCACCATGCTCTCCGGCGAGCTGGCCACTACCTATCCGGACGATATATCGAATTTCATGTCCATAGCCTTACTTTTTCCGAATTTCTGCAATTCCATCAGCTTGAAGCCAATAACGAGTCCTTGCGTCATTATCTCACTTTCGGAGGCTTGCCGTATTTAGCCAATCTACCCCTCGATGCCGACATCAGCTTTGAGTATCTTCGTAATGTATATTCCACCATTTTGTTGAAAGATGTCGTAAAGCGTGAAAGCATACGGAATGTCGATTTTTTAGAATCATTGGTAGGCTACGTGGCCGACAATGTGGGCAATCTCTTTTTCACCAACAACATCAGCCGCTACCTCAAGTCGCAGCGTGTCAACATCTCTCCCTTACAGGTCATCAACTATCTGAAGGTTCTTGGCGATACTTTCCTCATTAACCGCATACCCCGTATCGACATTGCCAGACTTCGTAAGTTTGAGTTGGGCGACAAATACTATTTCGAAGATTTAGGACTCCGCAATTGCTACTTGAGGTTCTCCTTGCAACGTGACATTCATAAACTCATTGAAAATGCGGTATATCTTCATCTTCATTCTATCTATCCTAAAGTATTCATCGGACAACAAGGAGAAAAAGAAGTGAACCTTGTCGCTTTAGTGGACGGTGATACCCGTATTTATGTTCAAGCCTCTTTCCAGATGGGCAATGAACAGACTCGTCAACGGGAGTTCGGCAACCTGCTTTCCATTCCGGATAATTATCCCAAGTACGTTGTCAGCCTCGACGAATGGACTAGTGGCAGTAATTACGAAGGAGTCCATCATATCCATCTGCCCGATTTCCTACAACGGCGGGAGCTATAACACTTTTACCCACCTAAGTTTGTGTTCATTCGTATACAAACTTAGGTTTCTCACCTTCATTCAATAAGTATTTGTATAGTTTAACAGTTTGATTTGCAACTCTATCCCATGAAAAATTTTGTTTTACAAGATTATATCCGTTATCCCCTATTTCTTTCAATTTTGCGTTATCTGCACTAAAGACATTTTGGAGTGTATTGAAAATACTCTCTGGGGTAGGAGAAATGCGAAATGCCGCATCAGATTTAAAGCCTTCTGGCAAATTGCAATAGTCAGTCATGACCACAGGTAGCCTATATGCCCACGCTTCCAATACCGACATGGGTAAACCTTCGCTGAATGATGGTAAAATAAAAGCATTGGCTTGGCTCAATGCTTTTTCCTTTGCTTCACCATATAAAGAACCCACGAATCTCACGTTATCCACTAGGTTATTGACATCAACAAGATGTTTCAACTCATTGATATACCCGTTTTGGTCCCAACCTGCTATGTGTATTTCCCAGAATTTAAGTAAGGCTGGATTAACTTTCTTTACCATCGCAATACCCAAAATAAGTTCTTTAATCCCTTTTTTGGGATGAATGCGACCAATATAGAATAATATTTTCTTGTCAAAAGAACAGTCGAAATGTAGATTCTTCGGCAAATCAACACCATTTGGGATAATCGCTACTGGATTTTTCAATCCGAATTTCCGAATGCTCTCGTACTCGGACTGGCATAGAGCATGAATGCAATCAGCCGAATGAAGATTTTTATATTCAAACAAATGCCCAACAATTTTCTTTTTCCATGCAGAATTCTGCACAGCCCATGGATCAAGCATGCCATGCGGTTCGATAATAATTTTACATTCCGGATGTCGTTCTTTATATATTAAAGAGGCATATGAGTGATACATCCATAAGCCTTGTTGGTGAATTATCTGTGGATACTGCTTATCGATAATATAATTTATGTCGGTCGAATACCCTAAAGTTTTAAGAATTGGTAGTTTAGTCCTATTATATGTCAGTAATGGTACATTTCTATACACTGGCATATCTTGTTGAGAATATTTATCATTACAACCTATAACAGAAACATCTATCCCCTTATCCAACAAATACTTTGTAACGGAAGTTATCGTATAAAATAATCCACCAGCTGAACGGGAATTATTAGCGGTCAAAAAAGCGACTTTCATAAATAGCTTTGTATTATTTTTAAAAATATTTCTTTTGATTCTTTAGCTTGCGTATTTATCATCTGGTCTTTTGGTGTCCACGACGAAAGCAATTTTTGCGTTGCAGCTATCAAACCATCCTTACATAGATTAATAATCGGAAGTGAATAATCAGACAAGTCCAACGAATACATTATGTATTCTGTCTTAGGCTGATATGATATGGCAACAACTGGCACACCTTGTTGAAGAGCAAATATATTGGAATGCATTCGACTACCGACAAAGAATTTTGCATCTCGAAGAATGCCTTTCATTTCCATATACGTTATTTCATCAGAGATGAAGTGTATGTTGTCACAGAATTGTGGCTTTATATAAGATTTTATGTCCTTAAAAATCTGTTCGTCACCGCTGTCGTTCCCGAATTCTTCAATTTGTTTTAATACAACCACTTCAATATGTAGATTTTCTATTACATATTCAAAGTAGTCAGCTAATACATTCAAATAGCTGTTATATAAAGATTCCTTGTCATTCATTTTAGGATAAAGCCACTTAATGAGAGTACAAGCAATATATTTATTAGGTTGAAAAGTATTAGCTATAGCAGGTTTTTCATATTCACAATCATAAAAAGCCATATCCATTACCTCAAAGACTTTTGATGGTTTACAATTTAATTCTGTCACGCAGTATTGATAAGAATAATGCTCCCTTGCGAATATTACCTCGGCATGCTTAAGTACCTTTTTTGTTAGGTACTTAAAAAACTTATTGTTAATAGGCCCAATGCTTTGTGGGGCAAATATCATCTTTTTCTTGCTCCTGATTGCCAATGCAAGATTTACCAATAGCGTAAATATGCTAAAATTCGCATCATGCAAATAGCCACCTGGACAAGCGATAATCATATCAGATTTTTTAAGTGCATTAGTGTGAGATGACCTGACAAAAGGATAAAGAAAATACAACAAAGTCATTTTAGCATATCCCATGATAATACACAATTTCCTTATTACGCCTTGCTTGTTAGAGCTTCCAAGTTGTTCAATCCAAATGACATCCGGTATTTTTTCACGTTGCAAATGTGCGTTTTTACAAACGGCATAAATTCGGCAATCATGATACCGCTCTCGCAGTGTTTTTTTTAAAGATTCAAAGAGAGCCCAATCACCCTTGTTAGCAAAACCGAAAACACATGGGATGAAAAAAGTTTTCATAAAATATGCACGTTAATATTGTTATATTTAAGACTTGTTAGACATAAACCGTATAAATCTAATTGTAAAGTGCACTATTGTCATCCATATCACAAAAGTCAAAATACCGGAAACAAATAATGTACTCCGATGGGTTACGGCATGCAGTGCATCCACAATCACACATAGGTAGAATATCATGTAAAAGGTATTGTTGTTGATAACCCTATTGTAAATTCTGGTCATTATCATTGCCATAAACATAAAAAACAAGCAGCCGAAATATCCGAAAGCAGAATACGTGTCAAAGAATCCTGTTGTAGTAGAACCCTTGTAAATAGTGTATCCTTCTAATTTATAATCATTTGCAGGCAACATCAGTAACTTCTTGACACCACCGCCTACAACAGATGCCGGAACAAAGTCTTGGATTATACCGTTCCAATAAATCGCCCCATAATTGTATGCTGAGAATCGATCAACAGCATCCATACTATAACAACACGCCGTCAACTCAGCCGCTCTATTCTCTTGGGTCTTAAGTTTCTCATTTACAGATATAACCTCCTCAAAATTCGGTAATGATATCCCTAATGCCACACTGCCAAATCCACTTCCTTCCAAAGTCACTGTTCGTAATGCAACCATAACGGTCAACAACTGGAAAGCAACTATCACAGAAGGAATCAGTATTATCAACCTCACCTTGGCATTTGTATAATACAAATATGGAACGCCCACAGCAATAACATAATAAACTAAATCTGTACGCCGTCCTCCAATAAAGATGCGGTCTAACGAGAAGAATGAAGATAATATGAGGAGAAGAAGAAAAATTTTTTTTCTTGTTTTGAAAAAGCCAACACTAGAAAATATTAAGGCATAACGATATGTCGTGTAAAAGAAATTGTAAATTACGTCTTTCCCTGACCACTGAGAGTCAAATGCACTTTCTGATCCTAAAAGTTTTATAAATCCGAAAGTTGCTGTAATAAGGAATATAAATGAATATACAGTCAAATTATCTTCGTGAAAAATCTTCTCCAAGTAATTATTCCATCTTGAAAATCCTAATGATAACTTTAGATTACAACCTATAATCGTAAATAATAAACACAGTGTAATATATATCATTATAGGTATCAATAAACTATTATCCAATCTCTTACATATGATTATATATTGTGGCAAAATAAACACACTTGATGCGAAGATGAAAATAGACATAAATGAATATATCTGCAAACGTTTATCTACAAACACCTTATATAGCACATAAATTAAAATTGCACCTGATATAAGGATGCAAAGTATTTGTATAATATCAGCCATCAATATCATCTGTTTTAACCTATAACTTTTTGAAAAAAATCAATATGAGACAGTGCCATCTTTTCAATAGTGTAATCTTGCATTTTCAGTTTGTTATTTTCTCCCATTTTCGCCCTCAATACTTTGTCAAGAACTAGTTTATTTATACACTTTGACAACTGTTCGGTGTTATCTGTTTCCACGATATATCCATTCTTACCATCTTCGACAAGTTCCAAACCTGCCAAACAATTGTCGGTTGTTATCACTGGTAATCCATAGGCCATTGCCTCATTAATCACCAATCCCCATATGTCTTCACGCGTAGGTAACACATAAATATCGGCAGCACCGTAATAATTCTGTAAATCCTTAGGTGTTTTAAATGACACAAAATGGATATTATGTAATTTAAGTTGATTTACCAAAGTCATGTATTCGGCAGAGGGAGAACCGCCCACTATATAAACTCCACAATTTCTTGGAAGTTCCACACACGATTTCAACAGAACATCTATCCCTTTTCGATGGATAAACTGGCCTGTAAATAGCACGACCGTATCTTCATAAATACCCAATTTGTTCTTTAGTTCTGTTTTATCACTTAAGTTGCTTTTTTGTTCTATTTCGTATTCAAAAGCAGACGTAAACGGATATATGCCAATAGTATTTCTTGCACCGTAGAACTGCAAATATTTATTGGTACCCTTGCCACTTGACAAATATGCACTTGCTCCACCGATAAGAAACCGTTTAAGCGATCGAGCCAACAAATTTTCTCGCTTTATAAAACCACCATCGGAATTAAGAATATATTTAATCCTGCGCATCTTTAGGCAGAGCGAGAGTAATGCCTGTGTCATCGTACTATACATACCAACCACCATGATATCAGCATTTTTCATTTCTTTTATATAGTCGAACACATCAGGGCAAAACCATACTCTTCCAAACAACCTACGTCCTTTTAGATATATAGCATCAAAATTTACAAATCGCTCGTTAAACCACGACTGTTTCTTGTCTGAAATATCTTGTGGCCTCATTTCAAACATTACAGTCAGATTACAATATTTACCCAACTCGTTGAAAAAGTCCACTCTATAGGGCGATGGGCCTCTCCAAACAAATATAACTTTCATACTATCTTTCATTTATACATTCTTCAATGACTTTTGCCACTCGCTTATGATAATTCTCCCACGAATATTGAAGTGCAGTTATACGTGCTTTTGTTGCCATTCTGCTTATACTATCCCTGTCTTGCTTGAAAATGTTTATATATTGCAGCAATGCTGCCTCATCGTTATAATTGTAGACATAACCATTTATACCATTCACGACAACATCGTTTACCCCTGTATTTTTAGAGCAAATAATTGGCAATCCAGCGGCCATTGCCTCCAATCCCACCATAGCCATACCTTCGCACAACGAGGGTAGGACAAATACATGACAATCGTTATACAACGCATTCAGTTTATCTCTTGTTACAAAGCCCAAGAAATGCATATTCTTAGCATCTTTGTATTCAATATACAATTCTGATGCAGAATTGTAGCCTCCGGCTATAAAAAGATCGACATCTGTACTTTTAGCAACAATTTTCAGCAAACGATGCATGCCTTTCCGGTATGATACCGATCCTACATACAGCAACTTCAACCGTCCACCATAGTCTTTGTTCGACTTTGGCGTGAATTGGCTCACATTTACGCCATAAGGGACTATTTTGATTTGCCAATCTTTTATCCCTGCCGCCAATAGGCTATTTTTCACAAATTGTGAAGGAGCCAAAAAATAGTCTATATTGTTGCATCCTTCACGGTCATTAGCAACCATTACCTCGTTCCAATAACTAAAATGGTCTTCCTTGATTTGGCTAATTCCCGTCTCTTCAATCTCTTGCTGAAGCACTTCGCGCAAATAGTCACGTTGCGCTATTGACACATCCATTATCTTGACAATCTGCTTTCCCGACAACATATCCAAATGCTTCTTTGCATATCCATTATAAATTACTATAGCTTCGGGTGCTCGCTTTAATGCGTATTTCATCAATTTCCTATAAAATGATGATTCGATAAACAGATTCCAATACTCCGAAATTTTGTGAAATGGCAACCTGTTTAAAAAAAGGGTCATAATGACTCCTAATTCATTGAAGGTCTTCACATCATTATCTTTTAATGTTTCGCATTTACGTGTCGATATTTTTTTTCCAAGATCGCCTTTTGCCAATTTCAAAAGAATGGACGTGAGTGATTTCGGCTTCAGATAAACTGTAGTGACATATTTATCAAGTATTCCTGCTTTAGTCAATGCGGTAGCAAGTTGAAAAGAATGTTGTTTGCCAGGGTGGGCTACTATAACTTTTATCATAAAATTATGTCAGGTTCAATGTTTTTAAACAAAAAAAATCAAGGGACTATCCATAATAAGCAAACGATATGTGATTGCTGTCATCAAGTACATCACACTTGATGCTCCTTCCTTGGTCAAATATCAACATGACAAAAATGGTATAATCATTGATGTCCATGATCTCATACAGTCATAAACCGTAGTCAAGTATTTATGTATCAGCCCTGCTCGTTTCAATGCCGTAGCCGTTCTAAACGAGTATTGCTGCCCCGGGTGTACTATGACAAACTTCATGTGTGGCAGAGTACTTAGACTTGTATTAGCAATCGTTTTACTTTGTGATTGACATATATAATCAGAGGTATGTCAATCATTAACAATGTATATGTAATTGCAGGCATTGAATGTAATGTACTCGCTATCGGTAAAGCAATCATTAAAGAAAGTATGGCTCCTCCGACAAAAAGCAATCCCAATTCAGTATGGTTGTTAGTTGAAACCAAAGCAACACTTTTTATATTCCAAAGCACATTACACATCAATTCAATAATAAAAGATGTCATAAGCGCATAACTAAAATCAACATGATCTTGTGTCCATACCTTAAATATTAATGGTCCTAGCAATAATAGTCCTACACATATTATTGCTGCGATACTTATAGAGGGTTTTATGGCTTTGCCTATTAAAGAATTCATCTTTTCTTTATTCTTTTCCCCATAGGCAATAGAGAATTCAGGCCACACAGAAAAGAATATTGTATTGAGAAAGCTTTTTATAAAATTGCACATTGTCCGAGTCGTATTATACAAAACGACTGCTTCGGCATTAAAAAATTTATTTATCACAAGAGTAAAACCCTGCAAGATAATCGCATTTGCTAATGGAAATGAGAGAAACATTACTGAAGGTCTCATAACTTCCCGTAGCAAAGATTTATCCAATAATTTTATACTGAATCGGAAGCTATATAATTTATGCGCATTGATATGTTTGATAAATAGCAACAACAAATTAGGTATACATATCAAAATACTCATCACCGCTATTGACACATTAAACAGCAAACACATGAAGGTTATAGCCACAATTGACAATTTTGCAAATTGATCATAATAAACAGCTATACTAGCTTTATGATTTGCACGATATATGGCATTCTCTATGCCACTAAACATTTGAATAAACACCTGACATAAAAGCATTATAAATATTATACTACCTTCTAATCGAGATAATGCGGTCAAACATATGTGTTGTGAAATGTCAAATATTGAAACGTAACCTAGCCCCAACAACAAACAGATACCGCCTATAATACTAACAATTGCAAAATTATTAGCCAATAACGAATTGCATTCCCGCATTTCATTTTTGGCATATTTTATTGAAAAGCGGTTTTGAATGACAGAATTTAGCCCTATGTCAGACATTCCAAAAAATGCCGTTAATGCTGAGATTACTATCCAATCGCTATATAGATCATTTCCCCAATATATTATATAGAATGGTATTATCACTATTTGGTTGAGGAGATTTACCCCTATCCCAAATAGGTTGGCAACCACATTCTTCCTGATGGGACTGTTTATAATGTTCATTTTCGTACGTTTATACCATTAGTATTTTCATCAATGTAACAATCGTGTAACTTTTTTTGATGTGTTAGAATAAAAATGTGTTCAAGAATAGGAAAAACAAAAACCAAGAGCTAAAACAATTGTACTTCTCTATATACTCATCCTGTATCGGGGATTTCCGCCGATTGATCATCTCCACCTTTTCTGGGATCACATCCACAGCTGTCACTCGATGATGTTGAGCCAACAAAGTGGCAATACTCATCCCTACGTAGCCCGTTCCGGCTACGGCAATCTTTAAGTTTTCCATAAATTGGTTTGCTTTAATATTCCTTTTCAGCCCAATAACAATTTCCGTTGCGCAAGACGGACCATCAGTGGAGCCGGATTTCTAATGATTATGCTTGCCAGAATAGAAGTCGCATCAATAAAAAAATTCGTAACTTGCGTGCTATAGGCTTTCCCTGTTTTACACCAACTCACGAAATGTTCACAATTGTTTGCCATTAGTCCATAGTCTCCAAAAGATACGAATCCCGCAAACACCAATAACGCTCTGTTTCGAGCTACCAGCCGATTCGCCGTATCCTCATGCTTGTATTCCACTTGTAAAAGGTAGGTTCCCCATCTTTCAAACGCACGTTCTTCCACTTGCTCAAACTCCTCAAGAATAATCTGGGGTGCTCCGCTCCCATTGCCTCGTGAAAAATGGATAACGTATCCCTCTTCAATAGCAAGCAAATGGTGCTGAGCCGGAGCCATCCCTGCCATATAGAATGTATGTATATAATGTTTCCCCATCTTAGATCGATGAAAAGCATTCGCAAATGATTTGTTCCCAACCATGCAGATTAATGTGAAATCATCACCATATACACTACATAGATTTATACTAGCCGGTATCGCATTACCACGACCGGCTGTATAATAATGAACGGCATTAGCATAAGCTATGGATTTGTCAAATTCGAATTGCGGCGTGTATTCATATAGACATGCGCCAGAACAGAAATCCTTGGCCGAACATTTTTCTATGCTAAACAATATAATTGAGCCCATTTTGATACAACGCTGGAAGATCACGCTATTATCGCCATAAATACCGAATTGGAACATTCGGTTGTTTCGTTGTGCCACGATAGGAGTTCCTTGTTCTTTATATCTCAAATCGGAATAATCCAATCTAATATGATTATTTAAAAAGTTACCAAACATATTCTATTTATTAAAATAAACGCTCAATAGTTTACTTTTCCTTTCCCATGTGCCACCAATCCAATTAGCAAAACTCCAGAATCCTCTCCTCTATCTCAGCAAACCGTTCCTCCAAAACGTTGATACGAGATTCATCCGGCAAACGGAAGGGTTGGTCTCGCAAATCAATGATTTCTGACGCGTGTCTGAATGTGGAACAAAGCAATAGGCGTTTGGCACGCTCATCCCGCTCCTCGGACTGACGCAGGAACGCATGCGAATGATCGGCAAAATAAGTTTCCTTATAGAAATGCCAAATACAATCACGTAAAGCGGCATGGCGTATGCCCGCATCTCGAATGAGGTTTATTTGCTTCTCATCGGCCTCACCTATAAAGATACTTCTCAATGCCTTGTCATAATCCAAAATATGGAGGGTAAGCAATAGATTGATGTTGGAACGAAGTACCGCCTCGCCAAGCATCCCAACCTCTTCCATATACTGAACCAAGGATCGCTGCCACGCCAAATGGTCGCAAGCGAATTCTTCGAGCATTCCTTCGCCTCCGGACTGCAAATAGCCGGAAAAGTCGAAAATTTGACGGCCATATTGTCGCATTTTCTCCTGTTGCTCTTTGGATGCCTCTGCCCGTATATCATCGGGCAGTCCATCCGGAATCATAGAGTCCATGTATCCCTTCATCCGGTCAGGGAGTCCTTTCGCATACAGATCTTGGACCTCCTCCACACTACGACGTGCATCAGCGAGAAATTCAGCCGCTATTTCCGGACGATAGTAAAAGAGGGCGTGAGACGATTCGTGAAGCAGTATAAACAGCATTTGCAGTTCAACGGATTGCGTCACAGAGTTCACGCAACGCCTATCGATCTTGCGTATGATTTGATTCACCTCCTTTTCCAATTGGCCTAACGCAACCTCCGCTTTGGGATAGGCATCGCAATCCAAATAGAGGTTGTAAAGACGGAAAAGTGCGACACTCTCACTGTCGATGGAAGGGAACTGCAACATCAGGTTATAAAGTGTCAAGAAAGATCTGATTTTGGGATTAAACCGCACAAGACAACCCTTTACGTCCACTTGGGGAAAGACACAACCGGGGCGTGCCTTCTCCAACGTAAGGCGAATGCCATACTGCTGATTGATTCGTTCCAACGCCTCGTTCATTAACGCTTCCATACTCCTGTTCCTTCATTTCCTCGCATGACGTGCCAAGAGAATCGCTTGCCGCAAGCTCAGTCCGTCACGGTCTATGTTATTATATATATAATGTATATGTACTTGCTCAAGCGCCTCCTCATCGGACAGGGCGGCAAGGCATTCCAAAGCATCCGCCATGCGACTGGTACCGCCTTGCATCTCATAGCAGCAAAGAGTACGATCAACGTAAGCGGCATCAAAACCCCGCAGGATAATCTCCTTACACTCCAATTTGTACATTCCTGAACTTAGATGGAGCTTACCTGTATCTTGATACGGTATCTCCAAAACGATCCGGATGCGTCCCTCTTTTCCTTCCTCGGACTTAGGAGCCTCTATCTCAATGTGCCCCGAAGCCTTTTCTGCCAATACCGCTTGGATGGCCTTGAGCCTTTCCTCTTTGGAGAGCTGATGTATCATCTCGTTGCAACGGCGGTTAAATGTAGCGTATGTAACGCCTCCTTCCAACTTGCCAAAATAAGGTCGCAACGCCTCGAAAAAAGCACTTTTATAAACTGTTCCGGCATTAGCCCGCTTGTTGTCATCCAATATCATTGCCTTTACGACTTGTTCCACTACCTCAATCATGTTATCGCACGCACGCAATTGCTCAAGGTAGCCTTGCAGCCGTACTTTGTCTGGTATGTACCAGTCGAGTGTTTTAGTTGACATAACGATAGCCGTTTATATGATTTATGCGATAGCTTGCAATAGGTTGCAACCGACTTTCCTCTTGTTTCCAGCCACTGTAATTTTGTCCATGTGAAGCTTTACAACAGATGCAGGTATCAATAAATCGAATATTCCCTTAAAAAAATTAGACGATATGAATGAAACGAATTTCCGAATCCGCCCTTACTCCAAAAGGGAGTTGGCGAGACTCTATTTTCCGGATACGGTCAACGAGGAATCTGCCATTGCGAACCTCCGCAACTTAATGAAGCATAACCCCGACCTGATCGCCGAGTTGAAAAAAGCGTACTATAAGCCTCACAACAAAACGTTTACGCCTAAACAGACAGGCATCATCGTACAGTATCTCGGTGAACCGTAAGCGGGAACTGAAGCCATTAGTTATTCACTTCGGAAACGCCTTAAACGAAACAACCGGAATGAAACCGAAAGCATCGGAAAGTGAGGTTTTCTACTTCCTTACTTTTGTGTCAGTCAATGACATTGATAAAAATAACAGAGTATTCACTATTAAAATTTTAACATTATGGCACAGCCTTTTTATGCTAGAAAAATCGATTTGAACATTGGCCCTCGTAAGGGAGAAACTGTTTACAGCGCTCAAGCTTATTATTATGGTACGATCACTACCAAGCAGGTGGCTACCCAGATCGCACAAGAGTCGGCCTTGACACCGGCCGACGTGATCGGGGTCATCGAACGTCTCGCTTATTTCTGCCAAACCCACATGGCGCTTGGTTACAAGATCAAGCTGGACGGATTGGGCATCTTCTACAACGAGTTGCTCACCGAGAAAAGCGTAAGCACACCCAAGGAGGTGACAGCTAAGCTGGTGAAAAGTATCCGACCGGCGTTTAACGCCGAGTATACGATCCTTAACGGGACGTTCCGTTATGCGCTCCTGCCCGAGAAAACCAATTTGGTGAGAATCGACTTTAAGGGTGGGGTACCTATCGTAACTCCCGAGGAAGGGGACTCCGAAAGTCCCGACGAGATCTGATCTCCAAGAACTATACATTATTCACCCTCAAATTTGAACAGACATGAGCAATTCAAGTAAAATCGATTGGAAGAAAATAGTCCAAGCTATCGTACAGGCTATTATCGCAGCCTTAACGGCATTAGGTGTATCTTCCTGTGTTTCTCACTTCTAAATTCTAGTGACAATGACGCAAGAAACATTTCCCATGATTGTCGGCGGAGAAGAGACGCTCAACGAGCGTACCCTGCTGACGCAAGTGGAAAGCGGATTGATGATGAATGGGGCGGACTCTGTCCGCTTCATCGTCATACATTGCTCCGCTACCCAAAGTGACCGTGACTATACGGTGGAACAGCTTCTCCGTGACCATAAGGTACGGGGATTCCGTACCATCGGCTATCATTTCTATATCCGCAGGAGTGGAATCGTGACACAGCATCGCCGACTGCTGGAAGTAGGTGCCCATGTCCGTGGACTCAATCGTTGCAGCATAGGTATTTGTTATGAAGGCGGATTGGATGAAAGCGGCAAAACCGCCGATACCCGTACCCCGGAACAGAAGGAGCGATTGAGGGAACTCCTGTGGAAACTCCACACGCTCTTTCCTCATGCGTTTATCGTGGGGCATCGTGACTTGCCCGGCGTAAAGAAAGCTTGTCCCTGCTTCTCGTGCGATGAATATCGTTACTTGTTCCATTAACTATCCCGGGAAATGTGTCGCTATGATGCCTCGCAACATCCGAGAGACATTTCCCGATATTCTTTTCTTCATAACACTTTCTTTCCAAAGCGTAAGGCTATGAATATCAGTTCCACAGAGTTGATAATAGCCGTTTTTCAGTAGCCACTCCGCCTTACCTCGAACCTCCGGACCATATGCACCGATCAAGGAAAGGAGATTCAATTGGAACCTCACGTTCATACCTTTCAATCGCCAATAATCTTTCTCATTCATATAGGTATATCGTTCGGGATGCGCCAGTACAGGTATATAGCCTTTTGCCTTGATCCGAAGCAGAATATTATTTAATCCCATCGGAGGATTAAAATAGGAAGTCTCCACTAGCAAATGTTTTTGAGCCTTGCCAATCGGCAACAAGTCTTCCGAGGCCAATCGCTCCTCAAATAAGTTATCCAACATGTATTCCGCAGCTAAATGGAGAGCTATACCTCCGGAATAATATTGAAGAAGAAGCTGGAAACGTTCTCTCAATTTCTCGCTCGTGTTGGGAATGTCTTCCATGACATGGGGAGTAAGCCAAATAGATTTAACTCCTAGTTTCTCCAAACAATCCAACGTATCCAAAGATTCACCCAACGTCCGTATACCATCATCCACCCCGGGTAATATATGTGAATGGTAATCAGTAAATCCCTCCAAAATACCGCTTCCCACAAGACTGGTCTGCTTTTTGAAAAACCACATCCTATTTATTCCTCTTTCGTATATCCGGCGTAGCCGTAATGGTAGCCATATTTGTAGCCATAACGGTTACCTCCTCCGTCTGTTCCATTTAAGATCAAAGACATGTTGCCGTATTTACGTTCCGTATGGAACTTCTCGACATCCGCTAACAGGTTTCGGTCAAGTAATCCCGCACGGATGATAAACAAGGTCAAGTCTGAGTACTTATTGATAATGGAAGCATCGGCCACGATCTCGACCGGCGGACAATCGATAAAGATATAATCATACTCCATACGGAGCTGTTCCAGCAATGTGGCAAAACGTTCCGAGAATAAAAGTTCCGTAGGGTTTGGGGGGATCGTACCTACGGGAATCACATCCAAACCGGCGATAGTTTCTCCCTTTACGATAATAGAGCTATAATCCGGAACCTGTCCGCTTAGGTAATCGGATATGCCACACTTTGGAGAATGGATATAATCGCTAAGGGATGCTCGACGAAGGTCCATATCTATCGCCAGAACTTTTTTACTTTTTACGGCGAGACTCGTAGAGAGATTCATCGTTATAAAGGTCTTACCGCTACCGGGATTCAAGGAAGATACCATGATAACCTTTGAGTGAGCGTCTTTTCCCATCATGAACTCTAAATTGGTACGTACTACCCGGAATGCCTCATTGATTACGTTGCGGCTTTTTTCCTTGACTACGATTATGGCCTTTTCCTCTTTCTTACGCCGGAAAAAGCCTTTTTTCGCCCGATATGACAAAGGTATCTCTCCAACGAATGGAATGGTCAATCGCTCTATATCTTTTCGCCCGCGAATAGTCGTATTCATATTCTCCAACATAAACAGGATCACGACCGGTATTAACAAGCCGAGCGCAAAAGCTACCAATAAGATATTCTTCTTAACCGGGGCTATAGGAAGCATATTTCCCGTCGGCGGGGTGATCAACCGTGTATTATATGCCGTAAAAGCTTGGGACAACTCATTCTCCTCACGTTTCTGCAACAGGAATAAATACAATGACTCTTTTACCTTTTGCTGACGTTCCACTGATAACAGGTATTTCGCTTGCGAGGGATTAGCGGCGATACGGGCCGTGGTTTGCTTCTCGCTTTGTCGCAAAGTACTAATTTGCGTATTAAGCGTGACTACCAGATTATCAATGGACGAGATGATAGCCGTACGCATGGCCTGCAAGGAATGATCCAGATCCATCACCAACGGATTTCGCTCGCTACTGTTCGCCACTAAATTGTTACGTTGCAACTGCGTCGTATTGTATTCTGATATCTGATGTTCTATATTGGTGCTTTCCAAACCGGAGTTAGCCGGTAGCAACTGGTTCTTGCTGGAAGCGTTCGTCAAGTAGTTCCGGATATAACGGGCCATGGATAACTGAGTGTTCAAAGTAAGGATGCGGGAATTGGTCTCGCTGGATTGCGCCAGATACAAACTGGAGGCCGCTTGCACATCCGGCAGCAGATTCTCGCTTTTATAAGTAGAGATATTCTCATCCACGCTCCCCAACTCCCCCTCAATCACACCCAAACGATCATTGATAAACATGGAGGTACTGATGGCGATCTGGTTCTTGTCTTTTACCCAATTCTCATTATAGACGGATATCAAGGTATTCAATATGTCTTCCGCACGCCGCACACTGACATCCTTAATCGAGAGGTTGATCACCGTTGATTTCTCGTCGCTTAACGCTACGCTCAAATTACCGGAATAGGCGGATAACGTGCCATACAGACCGGATCGCGAGACATAAATCGGCTGAGCGAACGCTCCTTGAAAATAAGGGGTCGGATCTATCGTCAGTTTACCCACCGGAGTCGTAACCAACTCCCGTAACTTACAGGTCATGACCGAGGTCTCTTCAAGCTCCTCACCCTCCCGAATGAAATCGGATAGTTCCACGTTCTCCTCATCCAGCAAACGTAAGGTAAAAGACACGGATTCATTATCTTGCAAATCCGCAAATGAAACAGAGACCGGAAGATCCTGTCCATAAAGGACTTTGCGATAAAAAGCCCCATCCGTATGATAGGCAACATCCAAACGCAATCGATTCACGACATCCAGCATAATCGCAGGAGATTGCAAGGATATCAACTCATTGTTCACATTGGTGTTCGCCTGAAAAAGCCCCAGATCGGAAAAAGAGCCTCCCACCTCGCCGGAAAGAGATTGCCCCTTCGACTCGTCCTTGATCAACAAAGCCGCCGACCGCATATAAACCGGAGGAGTAACCAATACATAAAGAATAGCGACACTTAGCGTTATCCCCAAAGAGATGACAAACCAATACCACTTGGAGAGACAGAGGTAAAACAAGTCCTGAATCCGCATGAAGTCCTCCGGTTGACCCGTTCTAACGTTATTTTGAGCCATAATTTTTTAATGAATGAATTGAATGATCAATTATTATTTGAATACAAGTACGCTAATCGTTGTCAACAAGGAAGCCAGCGATATCCAAAAGGAGGTGGAACGAACATTGTTTCCGTTGACAGTGGACTGACGTGCCCGCACGGTATTCGGCTCCACATAAATCACGTCATTCTGCTGGAGGTTATAGGCGGGAGACGCATACATCTGGCTGGCGGAGCAAAGGTCTATGCCGTAAACTCGTTGCGCTCCATTTTCCTCACGTAGTACCATTACCTTATCCCGTTTGCCATAAATCGTCAAATCGCCCGCCATACTGATAGCGTCTAACAAGGTCATTTGATCCCGGTCGATATTGAAACGCCCCGGGTTGTTCACCTCACCCAGAACCGATATTGTAAGGTTCATAAATTCAACGGTCACCACCGGATCTTTTACGTAATTCCCAGTAATCAACGCATCCTTGATAAAGGCCGCTATCTCAGACCGGCTTTTCCCCGCCACATGGATTTTTCCCAATACAGGAAAATCAATCTCACCCCGATCGTCTACCGTATAGCCGGACAAGCCACGACTTGATCCACTACCTTGCGATACCTGTCCGACCTGCTGCGACAGGATCGGCAAATTAAATAGGTTGGTCAGTTGGGGATCTCGGCTATTCACCAGAATAGAGATCTGATCGCCCGGTCGTATCTTGACCGTCAATGGAGACACGACCTTCTGCTCACTCTCTCCGGGGTGAAGATCTTGAAAATAATTCGTTTGGTGCGTAGTGGAACAGGCGCTTAAAAGAAATAACAACCCTACCAATTGTATGAAAAACACATGTGAATAACGAGAACTCTTATTCATGATATAAAATTAATTGATTTGATTTCATTGATGCCACTCTTTTTCCTGATAAAGGATGATGCACCGGTTGATGATAAGATGTATCAATGCCCACAACAACATATTTAGTACCAATAACCAAGTAAGATTTAAAACCGGGGACAGCAGGATATTCATCCCTATGAAAAAGAAGGAGATTAACAGGACCGTCACCAATACCGTACGGACACGCATACCAGTCCGCAACAACTTATGATGGATGTGATTCTTATCCGGTAAAAAGGGATTCCTGCCTTTACGTAATCGATGCAACACCACACGGAAGACATCAAGAAGAGGAACCAGGAGCGTCGAGAATGCTATAACCATATAAGGGTTTGTCCGGACCTCCCCATCTGAATGTACGACACTTAGTTGTATTACCAAGAAGCTGAGGATATAACCGATCGTCAAGCTTCCTGTATCCCCCATGAAAAGTTTGTGCCCACGCTGAGCGTTGCCAAAAACGTTATAGAACCAGAAAGGTATCAATATACCTAATGTAGCTAACGCCAACAATGCATAAAAATAAGATCCGTTAGATATACAGATAGCCGCCAATACGGTAAGCGCGATACAACTCAAGCCGGAAGCCAAGCCGTCTATACCGTCAATCAGGTTAATAGCGTTGGTTATATAAACGACTATCAAAACCGTCAAAGGAATACCCACCCACGAAGGAAGCATATAAATTCCGAACAAACCGCCTAACGAGTTAATCCATGCCCCCGGCAACACCAATAGAATCGCCGTAAAAACCTGAACAACAAATTTGTAACGATAACCGACACCCACCAGATCATCTGCCACACCAATGAGATAAAGTAGCATACAACCACTGACCCAAAACAGTAACTCCAACAAACTTCGATCGGTTAGCAAACGAGCTATCGGAATCCCAACGCAATGGAACAGACCGATTATCAAACAGAGCGACACGAGTATCGCCGGGAAGAAAGAGATACCTCCCAAGCGGGGAACAGGTATGGAATGCACCTTACGCTCGTCGGGCTGATCAAACAATCGTTTCTTATAGGAGATCAACAAGATATTGGGGATAAGTATCAATCCCTGTAAAATGGATATCAAAAAACCACCTGATAAAAAAAGACCGGTCTCTATTATCGTTCTCATATTTTTTGAATAAAGCTTTGTGGGATATAGGAGGTCGCTACGGCACAGACCCCCTGAATGGCGACAACCAAACGGCTGTTTTTCTTAATCCGGCAGATATATCCTTCCGCCCCCTTGAATTTCCCGTCAATCACTCTCACACGTTCTCCCCGACAAAACTTGGTACTGTCAGCCCCCAAATATTCCATTCCTTTCTCGCCGGATGACGTGACCAACATGAAAATATTCATCTCCCGGTCCGGAATGATAAGTGGCACCTTTTTCAATTCCTTATCTCTTGTATACAGGATCACCTTGTCCGTGAATTGCCTCTGTATCTCCATCGCACGCAATGTCGTAGAATGAAAGAACAGGATTGAACTGATAATTGGTTTACGTATGATCTTTCTTACTCCATTCCGCATGACCACCGCATACTCACAAGGGAAATAGCAATCGATATCATCCTTCTTGAGGGATTCCTCGATCTCAAAAACTTTGTTATAAAATACTTTTAGCGCAAACCAATGGTTGCCGTCAAGTGTTATTGTTTTCAATGAATTATACCGTTTTTATTCATGTACAAAGAGGATATACCTTCCATTCCTGTATTTCCTTATTTTTTGATTAAAGGATATACAGCAATCAAGGTTAATCCGGCTATTTTTATATAAAATTCCGAAATGAGGACCATTCCTGACTACAGTGAATGGGAAACCCTAACCCTATATTTCTACCGTTTCTTGGTAAGAAACAGTACAAATAGTTATTTATCTTATTATCAAATAT